>JAESGD010000027.1_pt1 | contig 284998 bp, 254 predicted proteins | sample 9269581 | NCBI WGS metagenome assembly JAESGD01 (sample SAMN14515903, study PRJNA621661) | algae metagenome | isolation source: Cyanomargarita calcarea GSE-NOS-MK-12-04C and co-occurring heterotrophs from... | place: USA: Grand Staircase Escalante National Monument, Utah | collected 2007-12-30
ATTGAGCAATGCTGGTCTTGCTTAAAAAGTCGAATCCGTAAAAAACTTGATCAGTTCGATTGTTTACGAGATGCCATTGAGGATGCCTTGCGTTTCGCGTCTTAACCGCCTTGGCGGTTGCTATAATTGATAAATTTCTTGCAACTGTTGGGCTAACTGTAGCGGTTGAATATCAAGCTTGTTAGTCCCATGTTCAATTCTAGCGATTTTGAGAATTTCATCGATCAGCTTCATCAGCTTATTCGCAGAATTGTGAGCTTGGGCGATAAACTCTCTCTCTTCGGCTGGATTTTCGCACAAATCTGACAAAATTAACTGATGCAAGCTGATTAACTGGCTGATAGGCGATCGCAATTCGTGGGTAGTCCGTGCCAAAAATCCGGCTTTGAACTGACCCATTTCTTGTGCCATATCATAAGCCAGTTGGGTTTGCTTTATCTGTTGCTCTAGTGTTGACATATCCTGTTTGTCCACTACTGAAGCCACACTGGAGTTAGAGGACACCTTTAAACGTGCAAATAATGAGCGAAAACCCATCCCCAGTGCGATTCCCGCTACTAAATATACCCAGTTAATCGAAATCATAATAATTTAGCCATAATCACTCATGAGTTTTAATTACAAAGCCGTTTTCTTTCATTTATGGAGTTCCCAGTTTGTAATCCAAAAGTCCTGAATAAAAGAAAATCGTTAATTCATAATAACTAATACCATTTGGATTTGATGATGTACTGACTCCCTTCGGTGCCCTTTACATAACTGTTTTATTAACCGCAGTGGACACACTAGAGCGCAGAGTTAGAGAAATAAAAAGCTTGCTCTTTTGATGCTGCGGGGATTAAGTGCATTGTCACAGAGAATGGGTATAAGTAGCTATCTGAAGTTAAAGTTTTAACTCTACTGCCCCTTGCCGCAGAATGTGCCAATTTATTCCAGTCCATTTGGCAACGGTCGAAGGTACACCGATCCCCGTTGCTTCAAAAGTAAATTCCGTTGTAGCCAAAGTTAGAACATCCGGAAACTGTGCTTCAATTTCTGCCATCGTTTGCAAAGCTGGCTGTCCTGACAAATTCACGCTGGTTGTCGCAAGCGGTCCTGTTTGTGCCAAAATCTGAAGGGCGATCGCGTTATTTGGGACTCGCATTCCGATAGTAGTTGGGTCGTTGGGATTCATCAATGTAGGCATCCGTGGTGATGCTGGCAACACCAAAGTTAACCCTCCAGCCCAGTATTTTTCGGCTATACTCTGCCAAATTGCAAACTCAGCAACACTCCCTGTGACATAATCCCAGAGTTCATCTGCGCTGGCTGCCATTAATATTAAAGGTTTATCCTGACTGCGTTGCTTGGCTTCAAAAATTAACCCTGCTTGTTCGGGTATTGCTGCCAGTGCCGGAACCGTATCTGTGGGAAAACTGACCAATTTTCCCGCTCGGGCTTTGGCGATCAGGTCAAATATTGAGACTTGAGTCATGTCTATTGAGTTAAGAGTTAGGAGTTAGGAGTTAAGTGGATCTGCGTAATTAAATATAAAATGGGCAGTTCGGATGACCACCCTACAAGAGCTTTATCTTTACTGTGCGGTAAATTCTCCAGATTGCGCTATTTTATTTTTATTTTCAACTGACAGCAAAAAAAGTGCATCCTGGTAAGTTAATGAACTCCTAACTCCTAACTCCTAACTCCTAACTCCTAACTCCTAACTCCTAACTCCTAACTCCTAACTCCTAACTCCTAACTCTTTTCTATAGGCAACAGCAAAACGCTCTATACCCGCAAAATCCGCGTGGATTTGAATATTGTGATAGCTACCTTGTTGCAACAGTTCTCGCACTTCATCTGCCTGTCCCGCCATCATCTCAATCAACCAAACGCCACCAGGTTTTAAATATTCCAGGGAAATATCTATCAAATGGCGGATGCAATCTAAACCATCAGCGCCACCATCTAAAGCCAAATGTGGTTCGTGGTTAACTACTTCCGGTTGTAGGGTCAGTACAGTGCTGCTAGGAATGTAAGGTGGGTTTGACACCATACCGCTGAATTGTCCTTTGAGAGATTCTAAGGGCTGCCACCATTCACCTTCATAGAATCGAATCCGTTGTCCAAAACCGGCAGAGCGAGCATTTTTTTGAGCGATCGCCAATGCTTGGGGACTGCAATCAACAGCGTGGATTATTGCATTCGGAAAAACATCAGCCAATCCCAGAGCGAGAACCCCACTACCAGTCCCCAAATCAGCCCAGTGTCCTTGTCGCATTTCCTCTGTTTCAGCGACTGCCACAGCTAAATCTATCAAGGATTCTGTTTCCGGTCTGGGAATCAAAACTGCACTTGATACAGCGATTTTAAAATTTCGCCAAGGTGTAACTCCCGCAATATATTGCACTGGCAAGCGATCGTACAATCGCTTTTGCCACAGATCCTCTAAATCTTCTAGAGGTAAACGCAGTTGAATGCTAGGCCAATCTTTAAAAGACTCCAAACGCAATGCCAAACGGTCTAAACCTGCCACCTCTTGCAACAGCCAGTCCACCTCAACTGGAGAAACATCAGTGGCGATCGCAGCAATAATTGCTGCATTTCGCCACTGAATTAGTCGTAATCCAGAAACTATCCACTCTTTATCCGCCATGCTGGATTAACGTTTGGGCTTGGCTGGTGGCTGTGAATTGTTGGGAGCAGGTTTAGCGGGGGCTTGATTTCTGGAAGGGGCAGCGTTATTTGGAGTTTGTGGTAGCGTCTTGATATAGTCTCTAGACTCTGCCGATGGCACTAAAACAACTCGGTTGAGCCACTCATCGTTTTTGTCTTGCAAGGTCTTAATTACGCCGTCTACATCCACTACCTGAATATCAGCCTTGGGGAATTGTCCCTTCACCTGACCTAACAAACCCAATGCATCTTGTTTGCTCAAAAACAAGGGGACTATTTCTTGGGTGTCAGATGGCAATTTAATTGGTACATAACCCTTATCTGGTGCAAATCTGACAGCAAAAACAGGTACGCTCTTAAACTGATTCACCTGTTGACCGCTTTTTTGCAATAAATCCATCGCTGCCTTAATCTCTTGTTCTACAGGTTTAAAGGCAAATAACAAACGGTCTGGCTTGCCCTTAGAACTTTGCAATTGTTGATAAATTACCCCCAGAGGTACTGCAGTTACCTGTAGGCTTTTCACCATTTCTGTCATCTTTGGGTCTTTCTCTTTGACGTTCTGTAGCTCTTTAATAAAAGATTGGGCTTCTTTTTGACTCATATAAACTCCTGTCACCGAGCCACCTTTTTGCCCTTGAGCCTCAGGCAAAGGACGACTTAGAGGCAATCCTTGGGAATTGGTAATCAAATACACAGGTACTGAATCAAGCTTTTCTTTAACTTGTTGTTCTGATAATGCCAACACTGGAGCATTTATACTCACTACTGTTCCGAGCAGAGTACTTCCGATCAAACCCAATGTTGTGCCCCAGCGAACCAATGATTTCATGATTTCTCCTAGCATCAATACCTTAATCAAATTTAACTTTCATGTTCAATTGCACAGAATCAACTAGTCCTAGTTCTAGTTCTAGTTATAATATCTTCTTAGTCAATCGACTGTGCTGCTTTTTATTTTCAACTTCGCTTTGCGCTTGGGCTATTGAACCCTAGATGCCTGCTCTTGCGATATTATATTCTCCCTCTCTAGTGAGGACAATGGTACTCAAGGGCAATATAAACGCAATGCCATTCTATTCTGTTTATTAGCCATCCTTGACGCCACATTAGAGTAGATCGTTCCATCTACCGACAAGTGAAAAATGTGCCGAAACCTACATTTATGACGATTTGACCTTTTAATTTAGAATTTAACCTTGAGTTTATATGTTTGTCCGCAAAATTACTAAACAATATTTATTTGGAAATTTAAGTAATATAAATAACCTAAACTTTACGGGAAAACTCTGAATAAATATCGGTTTGCAACATCTTCAAATTCGGCTAAATTTCGATTTTTGTCAGGGCTTACGCAAAAAAGTTCTGACATAGTGGTATTACCGATAAGGAGGCAAGCCACATATAGGCGTTTCACTTTGCGTTGCTATTACCACTACGACAGCAAATCGGGTGTTTCAGACAATTTTGCATAAATCCTATTTGTATTGGAAATACACAAAAACCCTAGATTCCTTAATTGGTCTAAAGTCAAAATTATTCAAAACAGTAAATTAAATCGGGATGACAGGATTCGAACCTGCGGCATCCTGCTCCCAAAGCAGGCGCGCTACCAAGCTGCGCTACATCCCGGCGCTCATGTTAGTAACCAGTTAGATGTGACTTGGTTTCAAACCACATCTCACTAATATACTACATTACTATACCTCGCCCTAATATGGCAAGAAACTTTATTTTAATTGGAATTAATGAGGATACCAGAACATACCTTTGATACCTTCTGGGTCGGACATGAATCCCAAACCCCGGTAGAAGTCTACAACGTGAGGATCGGCAAAGAGAGTTACATTGCTAATTTCCTCACTGCGGAGTTTCTTGAGTACGTACTTCATCAAAGCCTTGCCCAGCCCTCGACCTTGAAAGTCTGGGTGAACAACCACATCCCAAATTGTGGCATTAAAGGCATGATCTGAAGTAGCGCGGGCAAAACCAATGAGCCGGCGTTGAGTTCCTCGTACTTGCCACATAGAGGCTACGAGAAAACTATGCTCAATAGCTTTCTTAACTTTTCGTAACGGGCGACGCGACCAACCTACCGCATCACAGAGTTCTTCAAGTTCATACAGGTCGATATCTCGCTCCGTGCTAAAAACAATGCGAGTTTCCTTTAAAGAAGTTTCGCTAACGCCATTTGGACTGGAGTTGCTCGCAGCTTCCGCTGTATGCTCTTCAAAGGAAGCCGTCTTACTTGTTGCAACAGCTTCAGGTGTACTAAACCAAGTTTTCCAAAAACCCATGCCAACGTGGTTCGGGTAGTATAACTGAATTGGTTTCCCAATAATAAATAGTGTTAATCCACTTTGAACACAGCTATTTTCCACATATAGCCCTCACACTCTTAAAAACTGGGTGTTTTCGGGATATTCAATGGTAATAGGCTATGGAATAGGGTGTTTTGCACTAATCATTTTCAACTTTAGCACTTTGTTGTGGAGGCTAGGAGAAATTAACTAAAACCGTAGGATTTAAGAGTGAATAAAAAATCACACCGGATGAAAGCTCTACTTTTGACGCCTAAAAGCAAATCTAACTCCCAACAATGGCTTCTGGTTTAAAATCTTCGACTCTGGAACTTCTCAAACGCTTTAACCGAGCGTTTCCTCAGTTCTATGAGCAGTTTGTCAGCAGTGAAATTCAACTGCAAAATTTGCGGTTAGCCTACCGTCTCTATAAAACCAGACGCGCCGTAATTGAGCTGAAACCGGAAGGCAGCAAAAGTGCCCTGCATTTTGCCTACCGCAACCAGTCTTTTCTCCTCAGCGATATTTTTGGTGTACTGGCGGCTTATGGGTTAACCATTCACGGTTTAAGTTTGTACGGTCAAATTAAACCGCCGATGTTAGTTTTTATTAAACTATTGGTGTCTCGGGGTAGCAAAGCCCTAACCGAGAAAACCGGAGAGAATGTATGTCGTGCTGTTCGTGAGGCTCTAGGAGGGCGGTTTGAGGTAGAAGAGATGCTGGCGGTAGAATTTAACCTTGACGCTGGTTTAGAGCAGGTAGAGACTGAATTTTATGTCGATCCAGTTTTTCATCTTCCAGCCTTAGTGGTTGAAGCCGATAACCAACCAGGATTGTTTTACAAAGTCATGTACGCTATTTGGCAAGAAGACCTTTTGGTAGTAAATGCCAATTTGTTGGTTTGGCGCGGACGGACACGCTTGATTCTCTATTTACTCGGACCAAATGAAAGTCTAATTCCTGAATATCTTGGGCATAGAATTGCTGAAGGAGTGCGGCATCGGTTGTTGGGAAAATAACTTTGTAGAGAATGGAGAGTTCTTGGTTAGTAGTTAGGAGGAGCGTGGTTAGGAGTTACAAATTTCCCCCTGCCCCGCTCCCTGCCCCCTGCTCCCCCTTCTCCCCCTCTATCGTCGCACCCACCTTAAAGGTACGATAGACATTATGGCAACTATCGAAATCTTGGGCGTTCCACACGCATACGAGCTAACGGCTCCCACCACAATCCCCAATACTTTAGTTTTTATCCACGGTTGGCTTAATAGCCGTGGATATTGGCAACCTGTGATTGAGCGCTTATCTGTGGATTTCCAGTGCCTGTCTTATGATTTACGAGGTTTTGGTGAGTCTCAGCCTCAAGTAAAAATTGACTTTAGACAGCAAGAAAGCTCTTTGGGTTTCGATACCATTCGCTTTGATGAAGTTGGCAATCCTTTTGATTCTGTTTATGCACCAGTTGCTTATGCGGCTGATTTAGCTATCCTGCTTCATCAGTTGAATATTACTAATGCTTGGCTGATTGGTCATTCTTTAGGAGGTACGATCGCCCTCTGGGGAGCAGAACAAATACCTGAGATTGTTCGGGGTGTTATCTGTGTCAACGCTGGCGGTGGTATATACCTCAAAGAAGCGTTTGAACAGTTTCGTTCAGCCGGACAGAAATTTTTACAAGTCCGTCCCCGATGGCTGTCTCAGGTGCCTCTGATCGATTTGTTCTTTACCAGGAACAGTGTAGCGCGTCCTTTAGAGCGCTATTGGGGTCGTCAGCGGGTGATTGATTTTGTCGTAGCCGATCCAGAAGCGGCATTGGGAACTCTACTGCATTCCACCACTGAAGAAGAAATCAACCGTTTACCTCAGTTAGTCTCAGAACTGAAGCAGCCAGTTTATTTTTTGGCTGGTGCTGAAGATAAGGTGATGGAACCTAAGTATGTCCGTCATTTAGCTAGCTTTCACCCGCTCTTTCAATACTGCGGTGACAATGTAATCGAAATTCCTAATTGTGGACATTTAGCAATGTTAGAGCAGCCGGATGCTGTTGCTGGTGAAATTCGCAGGTTGCTAAATCAGGGCAAGGATAAGGGCTAAGAACTGTTAAATAAAATATACCCATAAGTGGACAAAATATCTCAATTGTCCAGATATCAATCTTTAGTAGCCCTTACCTTCAATGTCTATACAACGCCATTACGGATGTCAGTGGAAGCCGAGATTGCACTCCTAGGGTGAGGGGTGAGGTGTGACCAAGGGATAAATGCTCTGCTGCACAACAACCAATCATTGCGGCGTTATCAGTACAAAACTTCATGGGAGGGAATAGCACCCGCAAATTATGCTCCAAAGAAGCTTGCTGTAAGTGTTTTCTCAATCCACTGTTAGCCGCCACTCCTCCACCAACGGCTATAGTGCTTAATTTGTTGTCCAGGGCACAAGCGATCGCTCTTTTGGTTAATACTCTGGCTACGGTTTCCTGAAAACTAGCCGCTACATCCGCCACGGGTATAGGCAAGTCATCTTTCTCTAACTGTTGTACCAATCGCAATACTGCTGTCTTTAACCCGCTAAAGCTCGTATCATAGCGATGATATCCCCCGGTTGGGAGAGAAACTTTCCCCTCTGGCAAGGTAAAAGCTTGGGGATTTCCCTGTACTGCCAGTTGGTCAATTGCTGGCCCACCAGGATATCCCAACTCCAACAGTCGCGCCACCTTATCAAAAGCTTCACCCGCTGCATCATCGCGAGTCTGTCCTAAGGTTTCGTATATACCACATTCCTTGACATAAATCAAACTTGTATGTCCGCCTGAAACTAGTAAGCTGAGGAAAGGAGGCTCTAGTGTCGGCTCGCTTAAATAAGTGGCGTAAATGTGACCTTCAAGGTGATGAACTCCTAAAAAAGGCTTATCGTATAACATTGCTAAGGTTTTGGCCGCAGTTAACCCTACCAACAATGCTCCCACTAGTCCTGGGGCACAGGTTGCTGCAATTCCATCAATTTGCTTCCAGTCTAGTTTGGCTTCTTCTAAGGCGATCGCGATCGCACCATTTATAGTTTCTAAATGCTCTCTGGAAGCGACTTCTGGCACTACACCTCCATACTGCCGATGCACTGGGATTTGCGAAGTAATAACGCTGCTTTCAACTTTACGATTATTTACAACGGCTACGGCAGTTTCATCACAACTTGTTTCTATTGCTAAAACGGTTGCCATTTCTTTTAAGAAGGAAGAAGGAAGAAGGAAGAAGGAAGAAGGTTTATATATGGGGATACAGGACCCCAACTCAAGACGAGCAACCTGTTTCTTGTGGGGGGGTTTAATACCCCGACAAGGAAGCGGATAAATTTTCTACCCAATAGCAGAAGTCCACTTAATGATATGAACAATAAATTTCATCCATTTCCATTTTAATGGATTTATGCGATTGACCCAGAGTTTTCATCTGCAGGTAGGTTAAGGGAGTGTTCTTGAGTGGGCAAGAAAAAATCACTATTTAACCCTCAACAACAGCACCTTTAACCACAAAACTCAGGACTTAGGTCTCAGAACTTTATTAAGACTTGTTACTGAAAGCTTTAACTTTTATTTACTTAAACTTTACTCGGTTCCCATGCAAGAGTATGATGCTTGGAAGTTCTGCAAATAAAAACTGTACAACCCGCTTCGTTTTGTACAAAAAAACTTTGTGTTTCGTAATAAAAGGAAACAACTCAATGCGACGATTGTTTGCTTTGGTTTTAGCGTTTTGTCTTTGGTTCAATTTTGCCTCTCCAGCGAAAGCTGTAGGAGCTGATTTGGTACCTTGCAGCGAATCTCCTGCCTTTCAGGAACGAGCTGCTAATGCGCGTAATACCACCGCCGATCCCCAATCAGGTCAAAACCGCTTTGAGCGTTATGCTCAGGCGCTGTGCGGTCCAGAAGGTCTACCTCATCTAATTGTGGATGGAAGTCTCGATCATGCTGGCGATTTCTTAATTCCCAGTATTCTCTTCCTTTACATCGCCGGTTGGATTGGTTGGGTAGGTCGTGCTTACATCCAAGCAGTTAAAAAACTGCCAGATGCCGAGATGAAAGAAGTCCTGATCGAAGTTCCTTTGGCATTGCCATTGATGCTGTCAGGATTCACCTGGCCCATTGCTGCTGTCAAAGAATTGCTTTCGGGCGAGTTGACCGCGAAGGATTCAGAAATCCCCATTTCGCCACGCTAGTAGGTACTAGGTATTGGGCTACAAGCAAGGGACAAGGGGACAAGGGGATAAGGAGGAAGGGTAAAAAATTATTTGGTCTATTCCCCGTTTCCCCTGCCCCGTTCCCCCTTTCCCTCTTCCTCATACCTTTTGCCCAAAGATTAAATTTATGTTTTTGGAGAATGGCTCATGCAGCAGAATTTTTTGGTAAAATACCTTTCCCTAGCTCCAGTTTTGTTGTTTGCTTTGCTGATTGGTACGGCTGTACTGTTGATAGAGTTTAATCAGTTTTTTCCCGATCTACTCTTCCACCCACTGCCATAAACCAATAGTTGATAGTTAATAGTTGTTATTTGTTATGTTAGTTGTTATTCGTCAACTAACAACTCATTAATAACGACTAAAAAAAGAAAATTTTGAAACTCGTAATGCCTGTAGCGTGCGAGTTTCAAATTTTTAAAACCATTATTTAAACCCACTAAATTAATTTTTCTAAACTTCACGGTCAAAAATCATATTTAGCTACAATTATTATTAATAATAAATAATGAATGCCACCAATAAGATTCAAAGGCTTAGATAACATATGGCGCAAGCAGTAGATGCATCCAAAAATCTTCCTAGCGATCCCAGAAATCGGGAAGTTGTTTTTCCCCAAGGTCGCGACCCACAGCAAGGCAACCTAGAAACACCCGTTAATGCTTCTCCCCTGGTCAAGTGGTTCATTAATAACTTACCCGCCTATCGCCTAGGTCTAACTCCTTTCAGGCGGGGACTAGAAGTTGGCATGGCTCATGGTTACTTTTTGTTTGGGCCCTTTGCTAAATTGGGTCCCCTGCGAAATGCGGCTAGTGCCAATTTAGCTGGGTTACTGTCAACCATAGGCTTAGTTGTGATTCTTACTGCGTGCTTATCTTTGTATGCCAATAGCAACCCTCTCAAACCAGTTGCAACCGTTACTGTACCCAAGCCTCCAGATGCTTTTAACACCAAAGAAGGCTGGAATAACTTTGGCAGTGCTTTCTTAATTGGTGGTATTGGTGGTGCAGTCACTGCATACTTTTTGACCAGCAATTTGGGATTGCTTCAAGGTTTTATTGGTTAAGTTAGGAGTTAGGATTTAGGAGTTAGAAGTTGGGAGTAAACAACGCTCCAACCAACAATGAATAACTAGGAACAGAAAAAGGACACAAATTAGAGACATAGCTCTTTGTTTTGTGTCCTTTTTTTTGGTATCTGTGTTATGTCCGTCTAATTACTTATAAATACCTTAAGAACCTCACCGATTTACCCTTCGTTGAAGCGCGGTTACCCTGAACCTATACCCAGTGGAGGAAACCCCCTCAAGAAAGCAGAAGGGCGCTTGCACCAAAGAGATGCTTTACGCTAGATACCACACATAAACAGGGGTGGGTTGAGTCAGTAAGGAATTGTAACAGATTAAACGGACTTGATATTACTAGGAAAAATAATCAACCGTGAAGAGCGAAGCTGGCAATCTTCAACTAAATAAGGTTGCTTCGATGGAATTCAAAGCGGTTTCAAAATCGTCATTGACGATTTGAACATCAAATTCAGCAGCAGCATTCATCTCTTCTTGAGCGCGGTGCAGACGACGAGCGATCGCATCTTCTGGGTCTTGTCCGCGACCGCGTATTCGTTGCTCCAGTTCAGTCAAAGAAGGAGGCAAAATAAAAATGCTGTGAGCGCTAGGAAAAGAAGCGCGAACTTGTCGTGCCCCTTCTAGCTCAATTTCTAGGACAACGGACTTGCCTCTTTGAATTTGCTTGATTACAGGTTCACAGGGAGTACCGTAATAGTTACCAGCAAATTCCGCCCACTCCAAAAATTCACCGCGAGCAACTGATTGTTCAAACTTGCCGCGATCCATAAAATAATAGTGCTTGCCGTCGATTTCCCCAGGACGGGGAAGACGGGTAGTTGCGGACACGGAATAATACAGATCCGGATGACGCGCTAAAAGCGATCGCATTAAAGTACCTTTACCGACTCCACTCGGACCTGTCAAAACAATCAGTTTCCCTGAATAGGGGTAGTCCTTGGTAGTAGCACCACTCTTGGCTTCTAAAAGTTGCATTATCCGCTCAACCTGTAAATTAATCAATAGACATTATTCATTACTCATGTGTCCAAAGGTAGTTGGCAAGGCGACCATTGAGTAATGAATAGGTAGCACTGATGACAGAAAAATCGTCTTATACAGATATTACTGCGGATATGGCGGAAATAGGGTGGGGCATCTCACCCATACCCAGTCTAATTATCTACAACCTGAGGCTCGCGGGAAACCACAAAGCGATTTGCTACCGTTTCTGGCTGAATCGCTGAAAGAATTACGTGGCTAGAATCTGTGATAATTACAGCCCTAGTCCGGCGACCATAAGTTGCGTCAACCAGTTGACCGCGATCGCGTGCATCAGTAATTATACGCTTAATCGGGGCAGACTCTGGACTGACAATGGCAACGACTCGGTTGGCAGACACGATGTTGCCAAAACCGATGTTGATTAACTGAATGTCCATAAAAAATTGACGGCAAATGCAGTGTGAGAGGCTCGAAAATAGCTATTTCCCATGTTATCCCTATTATTTTGAGTTACACCGATTAAATTCACTCTGTATCCTCGTTTTTAGTTAATTAATGCTTTTTTTGCTATTTCTTAAGCAACAAAGTCAGAAAATATTCCCTAAGGCATAGACAAAGCAATACCAATCAAGGTACTCAGTAATAGCCATAACAGAAGATATTTCTGGGCATTTGCTGCCACGAGAAGCACTATATTCGAGTTAACCAAAAAAGCCCAATTTGTAAGGGTGGGGTTCCTCCCCCCCTAAACGGCTATATTTTTTATTATCGAAAAAATAAGTTTTTTATATAAAGCATTGCGTCAATATGTGAAAAGCTATTATTTTTTTGCCGTGAAGCTGTTCAATCAACAAAAAAACTGATTTCTGGCTTAAAAATTCTTTTTGTTAAGTAATAAGTAGCTAAGTTTAATTAACCAAAGGATGCATAAAGACTTCTAATAGCCTTTAACAATTATCAATTATTAGTTGATTACTGGTTCGTAGTTGGCATTCTGGCGCTATATACGGCAACACCTGCGTACCCTTCATCTTTTAATCGGTATACGCAACTACAAATACAATTTTATATTTTGACATTTCGTTACATATTCAGAATTTCGTGACAGTAGCCAGAACCATCCGAAAGCCTATGTCCAAAAAATTATTTCCTTTTGGCGTTTTTCCCCTGATTAATGGCACATTTTTAACTACAGCGATCGCAATATTTACGACCCTAAGATTAATTCTGTCAAATTACGGCGACAAGTGGGAATGGTTTTCCAAAGACCGAATCCTTTTCCCAAGTCAATATACGAAAACATTGCCTTTGGCCCGCGTTCCAACGGTTATAAAGGTAATATGGATGAACTAGTGGAAGATTCTCTCAGAAGCTTGCTTCCCCGCAGGGGTACGCTGCAAGCCGTCTTGTATCTAATTATTGTTTTTTTTACTGAAGCTCTAAACTCAGAACTAAGAGTAGACAAATGGGATAAGTTATACTGCAAACGGTTAATATCTGGACTTTACTTTCCTTGCGTAAATTCAGAGCAGAAACTTGAACAAAAACTCTGCGTACCTTTGCGTTTACCGAGCGCGAGCCTCTGCGTTTAAAAATAAAGTTCCAAACCGTCTTTAGTATAGATTAACTTGATGTTTTTGATGCAAATCCGAGCGATCGCTATGAAGCCAGATGTATTATTCATCCAATTTCTAGCCAATTTTCACAAATTTTTCGCAGTCTTTTTCAACTCCCGCCATCTTTGCTGCAGTTGATTCAAATTAGGCGATCGCCCACCATAACGCCAACTAACATAAGCTTGGCATATTTCGTCTATTACCTCCGCAGTGGCAGGTGGATGATGCTGGAAAGATACTCTGGCATACTCTAGAGGTGTCTGGGCTGGATGTTTGCCCAAACCTTTTTCCGCCGTCCACTTTAGCATCATTTGATACAAACTCTCCATTGGGGGCAATTTACTCAGACGCATCTTATAGCGCCACTCTTTCCATAGCACCCAGGAAAACCAACCCCAAAATGCTGTTGCAGTCGCTACAATTAACCCAAGTAAAACCCCCAGCCAACCTTGAAAGAATAAAGCCAAAAACCAAGCCAGCATTCTGGTTATCCAACTGAATATCGCTCCAAAGACATTATTCAGCAAACCAGTGACTGGAGAGGGCAACCACCCCGCAATCCACTTCCAAAACTGTTGGAGGACGCTGAAAGTTTGGGTTTCCTCGATTGAGGGAGGAATCAACGGATGATTGGGAATTGGGTCAAAAGTAAACCAGCCGTGCTTGGGAAAGTATACTTCGGTCATTGCGTAGGCATCTGTGTTTTTGACGACATACATTCCCGTGAATGGATTAAACTCTCCCGGAGCGAATCCTGCCACCAACCGTGCGGGAATACCGATAGAACGCAGCATCACCGTCAAAACTGTGGAAAAATGGTCTGGATAGCCGCCTTTGTGCTTGAATAAAAAAGCTTCTACTAAATCTTCTTTTTCACCCAGATAAGGGAAATTTAAGGGGTCTTCAGGAATAGAGTAGTGTTGTTTCAGGTATTGAGCTAAATAAAGAGCTTTTTCATAGGCTGAATCCAGATATTTTTCTGATTTACCTACTCGTTCTTTGTTGTAGTCAGCTAAAATTTCTTCCGTATGTTTGCGGACTTTCTCCGAAATTTCCGGCGGGATTTGGAAATATTCTTTAATATTTTCTGGATATTTTGTGGAGGCTTTGCCTAACAAAGTGCGATCGCGGTAAGGGACTTCAGAAATAACCGTGTAGGTCACACCTTCTGATAATTCCACAGGCGATCGCAATCCACCTTCTGTATCGACAGCGATAATTGGTGTCGGAAAGTAAATCTCTTTGGGATAAGTCATCGCTGGAACCAGATTGGGTAAATCCGATACCACTGTATAGGTTTGTACTATTTCTTTGCTTTGATTAACATTCAGAGGTGGGTCGAGATAAATTTGGTAAGACCAAGGCGATCGCTTGATGCGCTTGAGGCGATCGTTGTGTGAAATCTCCCATCCCTTACCAGTATATTTATCAAAAGCCAATACCCGCCAGAAACCCTCTACCTGCGATCGCACCCGCATCACTACCTTGGGTGTCATCTCTCCTCGCAGGTTTTGGTTAATCTGGCTATTAAAACCGTAATAAAAGCTTTTGTCTACCTGTCCTGGTTCTCCAGTACCACTACCAGTCCCCTTACTGCTACCCCGACCTTGATTGTTAACATTGCCTTGGCGCACGTAACCGGGATTGATAATATTCCGCCCTGTAAAATTTCCTTTGACATCGATTGGCGCACTTACAGGAAAACTCCGCAATTGATAGCCGGGGAACCGGGGTAAAACCGCAAAAATTCCCAGTCCCATTACCACAATTAAAGTAAAAAGTAAAAGGTAAAAAGGTAATGCGGAAGATAATTTCTTTCCTTGAACCTTGAACCTTTCACTTTTTACCTTCTTTAAACCGAGTCTTGAACGGTAATCTAAAACCAAAGTTGGGAGGGCGATCGCTAGAAATAACAATAGCATCGGCGCAAAGGCTAACGTCTGACTCAGTGTTGCTGCAACACCAAGCAAAATTAGCCCAATCAAAATTGAATAGCCCAAGTCTTTGCGCCGAGGCATATCAAAACTATGCAAACAAGAGAGTTGAATTAATAACTCGGCTAGCCCCAGCCGAGTATCATTCAACTCACCTAGCAATCTCCCAAGAAACGCACCCAATGCCAATAACATTCCAATCGCGATACAAAACTTAACTGGGATATTCCGATTGCGACGACGGTAATAGCTCCAAATTGCACCCACCAAAGTCAGCGGTACAGCCCAAAAACTGTATCGTGTTTCGGCGGCAATATCCGTCGCCACAATTCCCACAATTACCATAGCGTTAACTAGCACTCGTAGAGGAACTGAATCTTCTACTTCCATCAACGGCGACAAGCGCACATTTTGTCGCCAGGAATTCCACACAGGTAGACGCAAACGCCAACTCACCCAGTTCAAGTTAAACATTTTGATTCTTAAGCAGCGGATCTGTGTTTAAGCAAAGTAATGATGTAGACGCCAAGAAGACACAAGAGAAATGAAACTACTATTGCAGCTTCAGTGTAGACGCCACGGACAGTGTCTGGATAATGACTGCTTGTTTAATTTTGAGGATAAGCTTCAAAACCAGGATATTCATCTGATAAACATTGGCGTTTATTAAGGTGGAGTGCTAGCGGTGGTAATTTCAGCTAAGTAGGCAGTAAAATTGTCCGGTTTTGTGCAAGGGGTGTGAATTTAACCTAGATCGTACTCACAATAGAAAACAACAGTGGCTGTTGGTCTATTTCTTTTAACTCAATTTCCAGGCTATAAGTCTGGTTGGGTTGGGTCATTGGCAATTCTACGCTCAAGCATCCCGGACTTGAAGACTGTGCCATCGCCTGTATTCCATCTCCCTGAAGCTTCAAAACCCCAAATGAGGGTAATTCAGCTTCAACCCGGAGGTTTTTCACTCCTACTTTCGATTGGGAGTTGACCTTTACAGTCAAAACCCCAGCATTAGTAAGCCATTGCCGTTCTACTACCGGAGTGGTTGCTGAAATTGGCAAAGTCAGATTTTCAAACAGTTGTTTGGCTGTCAGCAAAGACAACGCAATCTGTTGACGTGATTGTAATTGATCGTAATCGCTTTCTAAAGTCGGCATCTTTCCCACATCTGCCACAGACCGAGAAGGACTTCTTAGCACCAATCCGGCTAAGTCGTTCAGTGTCTGAGAATCTTCAGGGAATAAGCTCTCCACCACTTGGACTAATTTTGCTCCCAATGGCAGAGAAGAACCCACCAATGCTTGACACTTTTCTAATAGTTGTCTAAAAACTTTTTCTGGCAGTGTTAGAGGTAGATTTAGCTTCGACTGTTGTGCCGCCCACCCCCAGACAGGAACTATTCCTATCGTTGGATTGTCAAGATAATCGGGATAATCTATCAATTGACTTTCCCAAGGAAATAAAGGTGGTTGGTGTTGGATTTTGGCTTGGAGCCGACGTTTAAGGACGGCTTGGAAACGTTCTTGCACAGTAGGAATTTCTCCCAATTGAAAGGTTTGGGGTGTCCATTCCGACTCAAAAGCGCCACCAATAGGACTGGCGGCGGTTGAGAGAGGATTGTCTACCCCGTTTATATCCTCACAACTGACCGAGGACTGCTCGCTAGTTTGAGCATTGTTATCTGCTAGTAACCAAGCGAGTAACTGGTTTTGTAAGGATTCTGAGTCACTATTCATGAGTAGATGCACCTGATCCGGACACTAAGGAGTTGCGAATTTCCCAAGCTTGTTCAAGAATTTTAAACCACCGTTTTTGAAGTTGTGCCATAGACAACCCTAAAGTTTTGGCAATTTTTTCGTCGGGTTGCCCTTCTTGCTTCAATACTAATAAAGATCGTTGTTTATCGTCTAGTTCCATTATGTACGCTTGCCACTGCTGAGGAGTCAATCCCAAATTGGTGCGCAAATCTGCTTCCAACCACTCGTGAACTAGTTCCCAGCGATGCAGCAAGGCAAAACGAATTAAATGGTATTTAAAGCGCTGCTGTAAATAATCCCGTTGTCTTGGGGTCAAGCCCAAAATCGTTTCAATTTCTTGGGCTGATAAATCCTGAAGGCGGAGGGAGAAGTAATCTGCACAGTCAGATTGTTGTCGTTCTTCAAGATAATTTAACAATTCCGCAACCACAACCGAGCGCAATGTTTCTTCTTGGGGTTCTGGTTCTGGTTGCGTGGCCATTGCACTTCGCAATTGCTGCACGGCTGGGTCTTCCCAAGTATCTCCCTCAGAACCGCTACCTTCTGCCGCTTGTTCTATATCAACGCAAGTTTCTGGAGGTTGTTGTTGAGAGAAGGTTTGCGCCCGCAGGATAATCAATTGTTGCTGACGACCTGGTAGGGGAATCCGTCGCTTACCATAGCGTTCGGTGAATGCCATGTACTCAGACAATTCCAGAAGAGTTCCAGGACGATAAGTAACGTCCATTTGGTTCTCACGTCGAAAGGCATTCAAGGCTTCAAGATAGAAACTTTGGAGGAAATCTTCTATAATCACCAATCGCCCTTGATAGCTCAATTGCCTTTGGGGCGGATTAATGTAACGATAAACGATCGCACTCAAGGTACTGTGTAATTCTATCCTGCCACGATTTGAACCCAATTGATAGTATCCTAGACACTGTTGCAAGCGATGTCGGGCTAGGGTGACTGCCGAGCTTTGCACTTCCCCAGAGGCTTGAATGCGCTTACTCTCGCTGCAAATCCGAAAGACTTCAGCGGCAATTCGGTTTGCCACATCCCGGCAATTTTGACTGTTCGCTTTGGTTGACTGACTTAGCTCCTTGAATAGGAGTTGAAATATCGCCTCCACGCCGATAGAATTATCTCCCTGAATAGTTGTGGTTGCGGCTGAGTTCATAATCTCGTTTTTAAGGGGACCCTAACATACACAAATTACGACCTGTATGACTGTAGGTTTCGGGTTAAGGTTCGTCGCAGCGTATAAGTGCGATAGTACCTTAAGGAAAGCGTCTAAGATTTGGCTCTAATTTATTATTCCCAAATCTTGCCTTATAGTTCACACTTCCTAGAAGCTTGAGCTAATACCCAAAAAAATGTTTACAGGTAATTATGGATTTCGATGCACAAATTCAATTGCTGATTGACAATGCACCCCAAGATGGTATAACACCACAACTTGTCGCAGCAATCGCTCCTGCACTCACAGCGATCGCAAACAAGTTACGCAACTTCCAATACTACATTCTCCAAAACTTAGATGGAGGCTGGGTTGTAACTACATTAAGCAATCGCGCAAATCCTACACAGGAGAAGCGCGTAATTTACGCTTTCCCAAGACTACAGGATGTCCCAGCGAATTCATCTGCTGGGCTTGACCCTCAAGTAATAGCTGCACCCATTCTTGTAATACACATATTGTTCCAACTGGTAGCGTTAGAACCCGTAGATAGTATAGTTTTTTTTGAGACTCCTGGCACGACTACAAACACAGTCGAAGTCGTGAGAACCGAACTGCAAAGCCTAATTCAACTGTATTTGAAAGAAAATCAATCGCGCGATCGGATACCACCTGATATCGCCTAAGAGAGTCAGGAATGGTCAGTGGTAAGCAAGTAGTAAATATCAAAGTTTCCTCATTTTTAACCCCTACTCTCTACTCGCCATTCCCTACTCTCCTTTCTTAATAAAGTCGGCTCAATACGTAGTCAGTCATATCAATCATGGCTTGTTTGGATTCTGAAGGTAGAAGAATGGAAAGATGCTGAACCGCTTCCTTGGCATGGTGGGCGGCTAGTTCCCGAGAACGTTGGATACCCAGACTATCTTGAATGAGTGCAAGGGCTTGTTCTAGATCGTCTTCTTGACCAAACTTTCGCTTAATCAATACTTCCAAGTATGGTTTTTCTTCTAAGGCAAACAAAACTGGTGCGGTCAAGTGTCCATCCTTGAGATCCGATCCTGCCGGTTTACCCAAAGTATCCGCCGAACTGGTGAAATCTAAAATATCATCAACTATCTGAAATGCTAGGCCGAAGTGACGACCGTACTCATACAAATGTTGAGCAGTTTCGGCCTCTACATCGCTAAGTAAACCAGCAGCTTTAGAACTGTTGGCAAATAAAGTCGCAGTTTTGCAATAGGTCTTTTTTAGGTAAGTCTCTATTGAGGTGCCAACATCAAAGCGATTTAATCCTTGCTGAATCTCTCCAGTAGCCAGATCCATAATCACTTCTGATAGCAGCTTAACCACTTCTAAATTGTCCAAGTTTGCCAAATACCAAGAAGCTTGAGCAAAGAGAAAGTCTCCTGCCTGTATGGCAATGCGGTTGCCAAATAAGCTATGAACTGTCGGAACACCACGCCGCATCTCTGATTCATCGACAACATCGTCATGCACCAAGCTTGCTGTATGGATCATTTCTGTAATCTCAGCCAAGCGGCGGTGGCGCAAGGTGATGTCTTGCTGTAGCATTGTTGCCCGTGATACTAGCAGCACTATAGCTGGTCTGACACGCTTTCCCCCAGCTCCAAATAGGTGTTCTGCCGCCGCGTAGAGGATGGGGTGGTCATTTCCAACTAACTGTATCAGATTATCTGCTAGCGTTCGCAGGTCTGCTTCCACAGGGGAAAATAAGGAGGTGGCTGGGGTCATGGATGGGCGGACTCTGACTTAGGTTACGAAAGTTTACATTCCTATACTCATTTTAAGATAACGGAGTCTATGCGCAAAGTTTTCATCAACTAATCGATGGATGTTTTTAGTTTTAATATGAAGAATGCGATTCTAGGTATCGAGACGAATGCCTGTCATGAGTGCTAGCTCAGTCGGCGATCCAACACTCATAGCCCTGTTTTGGTGGTGATTCCATACTAATGGAACTCAGTTAAGGATTTGTCATTACACAAAGAAGAGGAAGACGCAGCGATTTTAGGAATATTTTCTCCGTATCTGGTGTGTTCAGTGCATCCCCCTCACATTTTTAATACTTGTGTTAATCCACCTAAGAAGTATAAAAAAGCTAGTTATGCGCAGCAGTGCTGAAGAATCAACCGTTTATTGATACAAAAGTGCCACTGAGAAAATCCCTTAGAAGCAAAAAAATATTCTCTGGTTAATGAATTTACTGTTTTCCTATCAAGGAGAAAGGTAACTTTGATAACAAGGGAATATTTTTTTGTTCTCTTTACTTATCATCTATTACACATTATCTATTTTTTTGGGAAGAGTATTTGCTCAAAGGTAATTGTAATGCCTATAAGAAAATTTTAAATTTAGCTACTCTGTTGACTTAAAAGTGAGAGTGGTTGTGTTAGTCTAGAATGAAGGGATTTTAAATTTTTTAGATATTCACTCCAGAGAGATTAAATTACCAATAGGTAATTTTGCTCATTAGGTGTTGTGAGTTAAATAAATCGCTGCACGTTAAACCGAAGGAATTATTTCGTTGGTTGAGTAGTGCGAATTGCGTCCGTAGTCGGTAAAAGCCGTGCGCTACCCTTAGGGGGTAACAGCTACACAGGATGTAGCACATTTTGAGCGCTAGTATTGCTCGTGCTGATTAACGGTTGATGCAATGATGTTGCAGACTAGGTAGGCTGTTGGTTCAGTAAGGATGCTTTTTAGCATTTTAGTTGCTGTGCTGGCTATGGTCTGCGAAAAAAAATAATAACTAATGAAATCAGTTAAGCGGTGAGTATTAAACTCTACCGTGAAGGTTTTGACACATAGCTAACACCAGCCATTAAAGATTATTCTTAATTGGCTGAAATTTGACTAATCTTATTGAACTTTATACTTCGATTCATAACGGCGCTGGGGGAAAAATGATTTACGGGAAAATGCCTATTATGATTTTTATTTTAGCTTCTGGATATTTATTTACTATCTACTTATTGTTAGCACTGGCAAAGCGAAACGAAAAAAAAGCTTCTCCTGACAGTCCGCTTTCAGTTGTGAAAAGGAGGAAGCAGGAGGAGTTAGGAGTTTAGAGTTAGGAGTTAGGAATGTAGAGTTAGGAGTTAGGAGTTAGAAATGTAGAGTTAATTTCTGACTCCTCATATGATGTCGGGTCATTTAAGCGGGCATCATATCACTCCTAACTCCTAACTCCTAACTCCTAACTCCTAACTCCTCCCTCCTCCCTCCTAACTCCTAACTCCTAACTCCTAACTCCTAACTCCTAACTCCTAACTCCTAACTCCTAACTCCTCCTAACAACTAAATTAACTTTGTTGCCGGTGAGAAACTGGGATATCGCTGAAGCTTACAGCCTCAACAGTTGGGGTAGTACCTAGCCATTGCACTGCTGACTGAGCAAAAGTTGACGGGCAACCGCTGACGGCAAAGCGAGTTGGTAGTGGTAGGTGAGTATTTTTTAAGCCTAATAGGTCTAACTCTTGGGCACAAGCTGCTACAACATGAACCGCAGGATCGACTAGGTTTACTGTGTTTGGAAGAAGCGATCGCAGTACTGGTGCTAAGTGAGGATAATGAGTACAACCGAAAACTAAAGTGTCTATTTGTTGAATAAGTAAAGGTTCCAAGTAAGAGCGTGCCACTTCAGTAGTGTAGGGGTCATGAATGCGATTTTGCTCAATGATTGGCACAAACTCGGGACAACCAACTTGCCAAACTTGAGCATCAGCATCAATTTCTTGAATGGCACGTTTATAAGCATTGCTTTTGGCAGTTGCTGGGGTAGCAATGACACCAATGCGCTTACCACAGCTAACTGCAGCCCTAGCACCTGGTAGAATAACTCCCAGAATGGGCAGATTATATTCCTCGCGGATGGCATCAATTGCCAGGGCAGAACTGGTGTTGCATGCCATAATTACCATTTTGACCTGCTGGTCTTGCAACCAGTTCATAATGTCGCGCACAAACTGGGTAATTTCAGCTTGGGAACGGATGCCATAAGGAAGTCTGGCTGTATCCCCAAAATAAATAATCGATTCATTGGGGAGTTGCCGATAAAGTTGTCGCAATACAGTTAATCCACCCACACCACTATCAAAGATGCCAATGGGGGCACGCTGGGGTTCTGGTTCTGAAAAATAGCTCAAGCTGCCTTCAAGGATGTTCGATAAAAACACAGTCAGATATTGATTTAGGTTTTTGGATCAAGATACAGGATTTAGGAACAATACGCCATTTGATTTAATACATCCTGCATCTTTGAAAAATCTGCACATCACCTCTTTAATCAATAATTTTTACAACATTTTTATTTATCTGATGTTTAAGTACTTGAGGACACCATTCGCGATCGCTTCCGCCATGCGATTTTGATATTCAGGGTTTCCGAGCCTTGGATTGTCCTCACGACCGCTCATGTAGCCTGTTTCTACCAAAATCGAAGGCATAGAACTTTTTCTGAGAACGTAGAATCTGGCTTTGCGAGTTCCTCGGTCTCTGATGGTACTGATATTTTGGAGAATACTACTGCGAACGGCTTCCGCCAGACGGTAACCACTGTCGTAATAATAAACTTCCAAACCATTCACATCAGAGCGACCATCAACGGAATTGGCGTGGATGCTGACAAACAAAGTAGCATTCGCTCGTTCTGCGATATCCACCCGTCGCTGAAGTTCCACAAAAAAGTCAGCATTTCGGGTCATTATAACTTTCACGCCCTTTTGTTCCAGAATCGTCGCCATTCTCTTACCAATAGGTAAAATGACATCTTTTTCTAGCAAACCGCCCAATCCCGGCGCACCAGAGTCTTTGCCGCCATGTCCGGGGTCGATAACTACAATGAATCTTCCGTTTGTAGGACGCGGATTTGGAGATGTTTGGGGATTGTCTGTGATTGGGCCTGGTAGTGGCTGGGGATTTGGTCGTGGAAGGGGAGGTAACCCAACAACAGGAGGTAGTCCCCCTGGTGGTGTCAGAGGTGGACGATTAGAACGTTGTAATTGCAGGGCAATAAACTGGTCGCCGGCTTGGCTAACTCCCCCGACTAAAACGCCCGATGCAGGTTGGACAAGGAGAACGACTGTGCGAGGGTCTTGCTGTTGCAAACGAACTCTTAGAACAGGGCTGCTAGCGTCAAAAGTTGGGCCTTTAACGTTATTCGCTAGTTTCGCGTTGGGAATAGTGATGCGATAAAGACCCGTGGCTCTATCCCAACCACCGCTAGCAGATAAATTGCGATCGCCTCTGACAATGAGTTGTGCCCCCGTAGCAGCTAATTCTACAGACTGAATTGTTGCGATTGACTCAGTGACTATGGGGCTGGGGCGAGTTCCTGAATCTGGGCGGGGAGTCGAAAGTGCAGGTAATCTGACAACACGGCTACTAGGTAGAACTACTAAGCCACCAACACCGTTAGTATTTGCCTGCCAGTCGGGGCTATCTTTATCCACTCGCAATGTCATGCGGACGCTGGGTGGTGTGGTTTGCAATTGGTTAAATTCAATGCGGCTGACACCAAACTGGTTAATTGATACATCCCGTTGGGAAAAACGTGGCGATATCGTTGTGCCGGCAATGTCCATATAAATTAGCGAGCGATCGCGGCTGCGATTTACCTGTACCCGAGGACTACCACCCGTGGTCCTAACAAAAAAGCCATCTCCGGTAGTTTGGAAGTTCTCAATTTGAGTCGTAGATTGAGTTGCTGTTGTAATCGGTGCTTGTGCTAACGGTGGTGGTGTGGTGTTAACAACCGTTGCTTTACCATTATTGCTAGGGTCGATTGTCACCACATTGTAAACATTTTTTGTGGAAGACTCTGCTTGCACGCGCTGTGGGGTTGGTAATTGCACTGTCCAGCGACTACCAGTTGTCCCGACAAATTTGACGCCATTGGGGTCTAGAGTGTAACCAGGAGCCAGTTCTACTACCATCCGAGCAGTTTCTTCATCAAACTGCCCAATCCGAACAGAACGAACCGAACTGCTACTTACTGGCTGTATTAGCTGTTTTTGCCCAAATCTTGTTCCTGGTAAATCAATTACCAAACGAGTTGGGTTGAAGATGAGTTGTGCTTTGGGTTGAACAGGATCTGATGTATTGATTTCCAGACGATTTTGGTTGGCATCAAAACGCCAAGATTGTAATTTACCTGCCAAAGCAGGCGACGATAGCATGAAGATAATTCCAAAAGTACCGGGTAGTAGCCAGTGTAATTTCACAGTCTTTTCTCCTGATTAGCATTCATGGGAGCAGTCAATTTAACAACTATTGGCAAATCCTCACACCGTCACCGCCATGCAACTCGATTGCTATTATGAGGTTTCCCAATGTTTATATGATTGGATTCTCATAAAGACATCGCTAATGGCGTAAGATTCTAACATGACCGTGTTAGTTGTCGATGCCTTTTGGGCGAAAAAACTCGGTCGAGAAAGCATCCGATTACACAAAAAAATAAATGACCAGCAATTTTTAACAGCAGTCAAAGAAGAGTGGCGATAGTTGATGTGGTAAAGGATTTCGATTGTGTGATTGGATTTTGGGTAATTGATGCACTGAGTAACAAATTTTAAATACGGTTCAATGATGTGGCAATACTTGAGGGTAATACTGTTTAATTATTGAAAAAAATTCTAAGGCTAAGTGTTTGCGGTAATACAAAGTAGATTAATTAGGGGTGAAGAGTTCTAGATTTTCATGACATTTTTGCTTTTCTTGAAATGGTATCTGGATAAGGATGATGAGAGGATAAGTTCCTCATCATCATTTTCCTAAGCTTTCTCATTGTCATCCGGAATACTCAGATACTAACTAAACTATTATTTTGAAATTTCAATTAGTACTATTGCCATGCTTTTTGCAATTTTAAGCATTGAAAAGGCGTGAAACTGGACTGACAAACAATACTAAATTGTGCCAAGACAAAAATCATAAAGTGTATTTTACTCAAAGTTTGAGAATAAATTTGTTCTCTTCATCTTCTGCCTAGATACTGAAGGATACCGCGAGCAATTCCTTCTGCCATTTGATTTTGGTATTGCGGATCTCGCAGTTTAGCAGCATCCTCTTGACCGGTTACATAACCCGTTTCTACAAGAATCGACGGCATAGAGGTTTTTCTCAGGACGAAAAATCTTGCTCGTCGGATTCCCCGATCTCTAACATTGACGCTTTGGAGAATGTTGTTCTTGACAACGCGGGCTAATTCCACACCACTGTCGTAATAGTACACTTCCAAACCACTGACATCCGGACGACCTAAACCGACGGAATTGGCGTGGATGCTGACAAATACATCAGCATTCGCTCGCTCTGCCATATCTACTCGTCCCTGAAGGGTGACGAAAAAGTCAGAATTTCGCGTCATCACCACTTGCAAGCCATTTTGCTGCAAAATTTGTGCAACTCTTTGACTAATGGGCAGAATAATGTTCTTTTCTTGTAGTCCTCCAATACCAATAGCTCCAGGGTCGTTGCCACCGTGTCCGGGGTCAATAATTACTACTCCTCGCCCATTGGGAACCTGTTGACGGGGGGATGATATAGATCCGTCGATGGGCGAACCGGGGAATGGTAGTGGGTTTGGTCGGGGTAGGGGAGGTAAACCAGAACCCGGAGGTGTAAAAGGTGGTAACATCCCTTCTTTGCGTTGTAACTGTAACGCCAAAAGCTGACCAACTTGGTTGATTTCCCCAATTTGCACTCTTGCTGCTGGTTGGATATAGATGGCGACAGTGCGTGGGTCTATTTGTTGCAAGCGTAGCCGGAGAATGGGACTGTTTACATCAAATACTGGACCTTTTACTGAGGGTGACAATTTCGCATTCGCAATAGTGATGCGGAACAAACTGGAGGATCTATCCCAACCACCAGTTGCAGACAAATTTTTATCGCCTCTAATGGTCAGTTGCGAGCCGCCACCAGACAATTCTACAGACTGAATAGTTGCAACTGAATTGTTATCTGATTCGCTTGGTTGGGCAAAGGGTCTTGGGGAATTATTGGATGGGGGACTTTGGTTATCAACATTCGACAACTTGCCCAGCCGAGCAAGGGGCAAAACCACCAAACCTCCAGCACTACTAGCAGTTGCTCGCCAATCGGGGCTATCTTTGTCTACCCGCAACGTCATCCGAACAGCAGGGGGTCTAGTTTCCAGTTGGGTAAATTCAACACGGCTAACACCATGCTGATTCACCGGGAAATTCCGCTGCGTCATACTTGGTGATAGAGTTGCTTGCGAGATTTCCATATTTATGGTCGAGCGATCGCCACTGCGATTTACCCTAATATTCGGATTGATACCGCTCGTACGGACAAAAAAACCATCTCCTGTGATTCTTACGTTCTCAATTTGAGTTGCCCCTGCACCAGTGGTAGCATTATTTGCAACCTTTGAGAAACCAGGTTCAGCAGAATCTACAGTCACTGCACTATAAATTCTTGGAGACGACTGTGCCCTTTGTGTTTGGGGAGTTGGTAATTGTACAGTCCAGCGGCTGGCACTTGTCCCCACAAATTTCACTTGATTTGGGTCTAAAGTAAAACCGTAAGCAAGCTCAATTACTATGCGAGTCGTATCCTGGTTAAATTGACCGACACGGATAGAGCGAATCTTACCCCCTTCGACTGCTTGAGATAGCTGAGGACGCCCAAATGTCGTATTGGGCAAATCTACTACCAGACGAGTTGGGTTAAAAACGACTTCGGCCTTGGGTTGAACAGCACCTGATGTAGTAATGGACAGTCGGTTTTCATTGGCATCAAAACGCCAAGATTCTAGTCTCGCTGCAATAGCCGGCGACGAGAGCATGAAGATAGTTCCAAAAGTACCAGGTAGTAACCAGTGCAGTTTCACAGTGTTTTCTCCTGATTTACATTCATAGGAGCCGTTAATTTGTCAAGGTGTTGGCAAATCCTCACGCAGTCACCGCCTAAACTTTAGTTTTCTTGAGGCACTAGATAATTTTGTGCCGAAATAAAGACGAGCTTCTGGCGTCAAAATGCACGCATATCGCTCTCGATTTCCCATGCCGTTATAGCATGAAAAGGTATTCTCTAAAGCATTACTATTACACCAAGCTAGAAGTAAGCACTATAAACCCTTATTGTCAATCCCAGTCAGTGACACTTGAATAAGTAAAGGATTTATTTGATTTATGACACCAACAATTGCATATTATTTCATCTTGTTTTCCCCGAGATACCCCTAAGAATTAATGTGGCGAAATACTAAAAATATTATTGGGAATGCTTATCAAACCAAGAAGGGAAATAAATAACATTGGGAATGTTAGTAATAATTAGAGCCATCTCCTAAAAAGTTACAATTTTAGCACTTACACCAAATTTTTTCCAAACCCTGATTTTCGCTTTTGGGTAATTCATCTAGAAAGAGGACTCCTGGCCTAACCCACCGCAAGCATAGGGTATTACCCCTATGTTGAGGCGAAGAATGGGTAAATCCTAGATCCTTCAAGACAGAAATTTGAGGAATTATGTTTCCTTCCGAGCAAGTCAAAAGTCAAAAAACTCACCGACTCAGAACTCAGGACTCAGGACTCACAAGTTTTTCGGAATCATCTGCTACTGTTTTTGGTTCTGGAAAAACCAACCGTAATAAAGGAGGTGCTAAAAAGGTTGTCAAAATAACCATCATGATGACTGCGGCTGTCAGTGATTTAGAGAGTGCGCCACTGGCCGCACCAACCGAGGCAAATACCAATCCTACCTCACCCCGAGGAATCATCCCCACACCGATTGCCAAACGATTAATTTCAGGTTGTCCAAATACTGTTAAACCTGTAACGACTTTACCAATTATGGCAACTGCGATGAGAAAAACTGCCATAATTAAACCTTCTCGGTTGCTGGGAATTGCGGGGTTTAACACGCTCAAATCAGTTTTTGCCCCAACAGCGACAAAGAAAATCGGCACCAGGATATCAGCAATCGGAATGACTTGTTTTTGCAATTCTATACGCTCATCCGTTTCATCTAAAACTAAACCAGCGGCAAAAGCTCCTAAAATTGCTTCTAATTGAATGATAGCGGCAAAGTATGCCATTATCAAAGCGAAAATAAATGCTGGAATTACCAGTTGACCGCGTGTTCTGAGTTGATTGGCGATCGCCACAAAGAATTTACTGAAAAGATTACCTAAAAGGATCGCACCCAGCAAGAACCCAGTGGCGCTAACAATCAAGTAAACAACTTTAGTGACATCAACTGCGCCATCTTTCGCAAGACTTCCTACCACTGCCAAGACGATAATTCCCAGTACATCGTCAATGACTGCAGCACCGAGAATAATCTGTCCTTCTTTGGAACTGAGCCGTCCCAATTCTGACAGAACCTTAGAAGTGATACCGATACTGGTAGCAGTTAACGCCGCCCCGGCAAAAATCGCCGGTATAGGACTAACACCAAAGAAAATCATCAGCCCTGCAGTGCCAGCAGCAAAGGGTACTATCACCCCTACTATCGCCACAATCGTAGCTTGGATGCCAACAGCCATCAAATCTTTTAAATTTGACTCCAAGCCAATCTCAAATAGCAGAATAATTACACCCAATTCAGACAAAGTGGAAATCACCTCAGACTGAGCGTTAAACACACCGTTCGCAGCCTCTGGGGTTAAACCTGCAGTACCTTCCAAGAAGGTGATAATCAAAGAACTAGAACTATCTGCCCCCGTTTGGGGAAACACCAATAAATGTAGGACAGATATACCTACCACCACACCGCCAACGAGTTCCCCCAACACAGGAGGAAATCCAAATTTATTGGATAATTCTCCACCAAGTTTGCTGGCAAGGTAAATTACCACCAAAGTTAGTAGCACACCCGCTAGTACCATAGAACTATCTGCTGTCTCTGTTGCTGTAGCCAGCAGAGGTAACGAAAAATTGATTGCACCTAAAAACTGCATCTAACCTGCACAAAATCATTGTTTCTAGTTTATTGCTAGTTGTTGAATCTTAGTAGATCGCAAACTTTTCCCCGAACGGCGATCGCCCCAGCTAGAACTAATAAAATTTTGTAGTTTATGATACTTTTTGCTAGCCAACTCTTAATTCGTTTTAACTTGTTTTTTTTCGGGTTTCTGGTACTTATCCGGATACTTCTTCTGGAAATACTCTTCCATTACGCTTAAAGCCATTGGCGCAGCAACGCTACCACCACCACCACCGGAATGTTCTGCAAACGAAACTACGACAATCTCCGGTTTACCTGCGGGTGCGTATCCACCAAACCAAGCATGGTTTTGTTTTACACCTTTTTTCCACGCTTCGGCAGTTCCAGTTTTACCTGCAATCGGCGCAACAGTAGGCGAATTTAGCGCTTTTCCTGTTCCTTCAGTTATTACCTTACGCAGCCCATCACGTAATATTTTAATTGTTGTCGGCTTCATTCCCACGGATTCGCGCCATTTTTTGGCGTCTTCGTTATCTTTGAGTAAGTGCGGTTGCACCCGATAACCACCATTCGCAGGTACGGCAAACATCACCGCAACTTGCAAAGGTGTACTCAACAATGCACCTTGACCAATAGACATATTAATTGTATGTCCGATAGTCCAAGGCGTTTTTAAGACTTTCTGCGTCCACTTGTCATCGGGAACTAACCCTCTACTTTCTTCTGTCTCAAACTCGAAACCCGTTCTCTTCCCAAATCCAAATTTGCGCGTCCATTCAATCATCGTCTGACCACCGACACCCCGACCAATTTGGTAGAAAAAGGTGTCGCTACTGTTTGCCATTGCACCCGTCCACCCTAAAGGACCAAATCCAGCATGGTTCCATTCGCCGAAATTGACACCACCGAAGTTGAGCGAACCGTAAGTTTGCAATACTACATTTGCTGAAAACTTACCTGATTCTAATCCCGCTGCGGTAGTGACAATTTTAAATGTACTTGCGGGAGGAAATGCACTGAGGGCACGATTTACCAGCGGGTGTTCTTCCCCTTGTAGGACTTTTCGCAATTCTTTGCGGTCTGGTTTTTGTTGTGAAAAGATATTGGGGTCGAAGGTTGGATGTGAAACCATCGCCAAAATTGCCCCATTGTTGGGATTCATCACCACAATCGAGCCATTTTTACCTTGCAAAGCCTTTTCTGCGGCTTTTTGCACATCTAAATCGATGGTCAAGTTTAAATCTTTACCTGGTGTTGCCTGCTTTTCACCCAATGTTTTAAGCGGACGACCTCGACCGTCTACTTCAACTTGTTGACCGCCCCATTCGCCGCGCAGGGTCTTCTCAAAGGCTTTTTCTACGCCCATTTGACCGATGACATCTCCCAAACGATATCCGTCATCTTTTCTCACTTTTAGCTGTTCGGCGGTTAATTCACGGGTATAACCTAATACGTGTGCTAATTCCTGTTTGTGGGGATAATAGCGTACTGCTTCGGTATGAACTTCCACATCGGGAAGGTCGTCATGGTATTCCTTCAAAGCTGTGATTTCTTCCATCGTCAAATCGCGGGCAATCCGCACCAGCGTACTGGAATTGGGACCGGCTTGTTCGAGTTTGGCTTCGATTTCCGTTTGGGGAATATCCAAAATTTGCGATAAACGCGGACCAGCAATTTCTTGCCAACCGGGTTTGGTATGTGCCATAGGCCAGAGATACACCGAACGCGGGTAGCGAGTTGTAGCTAGGAGTTTGCCGTTGCGGTCAAAAACATTTCCTCTCTCGGGTAGTTTGGGGATCGTTCTCACCCGGTTCGACTGGGCGCGATCGCTATGTTTTTTCCCTTCTACTACTTGTAGGTGTGCCAAGCGAACGCTCATGGCACTAATTGAGGATAAGGTTAATAAAATTAAAAATAAGGGTCGGAAGCCTTTACCGACAGTTACAGTCTCTTTCTTTTTGCCAAATCCCGAGTTTAAGAGTGCCATAGGTATAAAAATCCAGCCGAATTACTTAATATATGTATACGATGATATGGAAGCCTTACCCGAATTAATAATCCGAGGATTTGCATCTCGTTTCAGTTAAAAATAGGTAACACCAATTCTATGTGAGGTTGCGCTTTATTCACCCCTTAGCATAGAATGCTGGACGTTCGCCCTTGGCGTTCACGTTCACGTAGGCAAAGCCAATCTCCTTGAGATTCAGTGTGCCTGAAGCGTTTAGGGTAGCCCACCTTACTATGGGCTAATTAGGCGGATCTTCATAGTATTTGGTATAACAATCTTAAAATAAGATAAATTTTTATTTTCCGTATGCTTTGGCAACTACATTAAGCTGGAATTTATATAACTTTTTCTTATTATATGTATAGTTTAAGTTTATATATCATAATTTGGTAGATATATACTAGCAGGAACTTGGATTTTATATAGAATTATTCATTGAAGAAGTAAATTTTTCAACACACAAAACTTACTCAAAAGGGGCGTTGTGCGTACATTCGCCCTCGACGTTCCCCAAGTAGCCTGCTGACCCAGACTAATAATTTGGCACAACTTCATAATATTCGGTATCAGTATCTGTTTAGGTGCGTTTGGATTTGTAGCCTACGCATTTTTCATGGCAGCAATCCTGCAAGCTCATGAATTTTCGTCAAATTGCCTGCCTTGCGGGAGAATGTATTTATTGGAACATTTTAAGTGTTAATTATTAACAGTCAGAGCTACAAAAATCTCCTCGATTCGTGGTGTAATTTTTTGAGTTTCCAAAAATGTAACCGCTCATATTTTGGATGGTGGCAGTGTGAAAGTAGAAACATATCAACGATGAAGGCATTTTTTCTAAAGTGTCTTGAGGTAATTTTTTGAGGAGTGGAAATTTGATGAATACAAATGTTTTGTCCGGTTTAAGGAGAATAAATGCTGGAAGATTCTGGAAAACTTTGCCTGTAGCATTACTAGTATGTGTAAGTTTTTCAGTGCCTGTTTTAGCACAAGAGAAACTAGAAAGGGCGTTTAAAACACTGACAGTAAGTGGTAGAGGTGTTGAATCAATACCCACAACATTGTCTCGGGTAAATTTGGGGGTAGAAGTTCAAGGCAAAGTAGCCCAAGATGTACAGCAAGAAGCCGCCCGCAGATCGTCTGCAGTCGTGGCTCTGCTGAAGAATCGCGGCGTAGAAAAATTACAAACTACGGGGATTAACCTTAACCCAGTTTATAGCTACAACAACAACGTGCAGAAGATTACAGGTTATTCTGCTAGTAATACAGTAAGTTTTAGAATTAGCACAGAAAAAGCCGGTATATTGTTAGATGAAGCGGTAAAAGCAGGCGCATCGCGAATTGATGGGATTAGCTTTATTGCCAGTGACGAAGCGATCGCACAAGCCCAAAAACAAGCCTTAAAAAAAGCTACCCAAGAAGCCCAACAGCAGGCTGATGCCGTATTTGGTGCCCTGGGTTTCAAGCCGAAAGAAATTGTCAGCATTCAAGTTAACAGCGCCAGCCCACCACCACCGATAATGGTGCAGCAAGGTAGTTATTCACGCAATGCCAAACTTTCAGCCGATGCTTCTACCCCTGTAGCAGGTGGTGAGCAAGAAGTAGAAGCATCTGTGACATTGCAAATTAGTTATTAGTTATTAGTTAGTTGTTGGTTGTTGATTGCTAACTCAATACTCATAACTGCCAACCACTAATACCAATTCTGTATGAAGATGCACATAATCAAGACCCCCCTGTAGTCCCCCCTTGGCAAGGGGGGACGGCGTAGCCGGGGGGTAATATATGCAGCTTCACAAAGAAACGGTATAACCACTAACAACTAACCAAAATTCTCAGGACTACTATCTCCCATATCCCCCTCAGAATCACGCCTAGAACCGAGTAACTCGAGTTGATCTACTTGAATTACTGGTGAAGAACGGGGTGTTCCAGTATTGCGATCGCTCCAAGTATCAAACTTCAAAGAACCTTTAACGCCAATTTGCTTGCCTTTACGGACATAAGTACCGGCCACCTCAGCGGTTTTTCCCCATAGTTCCAAAGTGAACCAATCCGGTTCATCGCTATTGCGCCGCCGATTCACTGCCAAAGTCAAGCGACATTTCACCTTTCCAGACTCAAAATACTTCATATCAGGGTCGCTACCGACACGACCGATCAGGGTGACAACATTGATACTCATATATGTGTTACCTTTCAGTACAGTTGTACCTATTTACCGCGATCTCCATAATAGCGAATTGTTAAGCTATTGAGACGATGTTAAATAATTGACAATTATCGTGACTTCCGCTCTTAGGATCAAAATACTCTTGCAAGACTACAAAACCTTACGGATATACTGAAGTAGCCTAAGAATATCAAAAAGTAGCAGCCCAATCCATAGTAAAGATTCCCAAAAGTTATATAAAAAATAGCGTGCTTTACTAGACTCGGGTTAAAAAAAGTAATAAAATCCAGCACGATTCTATCTTACGGTCGTAGTCAAAAGTATCGCAAATGGGGGCGAACATACGCGTGGGTCTATTCAGCAGGTTTTCCTTGTCGCGGGATATGGGTATCGACCTCGGTACTGCCAACACCCTGGTTTACGTATCTGGTAAAGGCATTGTACTCCAAGAGCCTTCGGTAGTTGCCATCGATCAAAATGAAAAGGTGGCATTGGCAGTTGGAGAAGAAGCCAAAAAAATGCTCGGTCGGACACCGGGGAATGTGGTTGCCCTACGCCCCTTGCGTGATGGTGTAATCGCTGACTTCGATACCGCCGAACTGATGCTGAAGAGTTTTATTCAGCGTGTAAATGAAGGCAAATCTCTAGTTCTCCCTAGGATTGTCATTGGCATTCCTAGTGGGGTAACGGGTGTAGAAAGACGGGCTGTGATGGATGCAGCTACTCAGGCAGGGGCACGAGAAGTTTACTTAATCGATGAACCTGTGGCAGCGGCTATTGGTGCGGGCTTACCTGTAGCCGAACCGACTGGGAATATGATTATCGATATTGGTGGTGGAACTACAGAAGTTGCGGTACTGAGTCTCCAAGGTACGGTACTGAGCGAGTCAGTACGTATTGCAGGAGATGAATTGACCGAATCAATTATCCAGTACATGAAGAAAGTTCATAATTTAGTAATTGGGGAGCGTACCGCAGAAGATATCAAAATTCGTGTTGGTTCCGCCTACCCAACTCACGAAGATGAAGAAGCGATGATGGAAGTTCGCGGTTTACACCTGCTTTCTGGGTTACCCCGAACAGTCACCATCAAGGGTCCAGAAATTCGTGAAAGCATGGCAGAACCATTGTCTGTAATTATCGAAGCGGTGAAACGAACTCTGGAGCGGACACCTCCGGAGTTGGCAGCAGACATTATCGATCGAGGTATCATGCTCGCAGGCGGTGGCGCATTGCTCAAAGGCATAGATACCCTAATCAGCCATGAAACAGGGATTGTGACACACGTCGCTGCTGACCCTTTATGCTGTGTTGTATTGGGAACTGGTCGTGTGCTTGAAAACTTCAAGCAACACGAAAGAGTATTTAGCGCTCGTTCTCGAAACATCTAGCATACATAGACAATTTCAGATATTGGATTCCTCACAAGAATCCAATATCTGAATTAACAGTTATTCAGTTATCAGTTAAATACGAGCGGTTCGGTGTCCCCCACCTATTGGTGGTAATTGTTGAAAAACTTGAGCATAAGCTAATAAAGACCGTTCGCTGATTTTATCTCTCGGCTAGCAATTAAGTATATATGTTTACAGTACGTCGGTGGTGGGAGCGTAAGGGGTTACAACTCGGACTGCTAGCTTTAGTAGTCGGTAGCGCCTGGATACTTAGACAAACTCAAGGTTCACTTCTACTTGAGGTGTACCAAGGTATTAGCGAGGGTATTACCCGTCCGTTGCAGATGTTGCAAACTGGACCAAGCCCAGAAGAACGCCTTCAAGATGCGCGGGTATTGGAATTAAAAACCCGTGTAGAAGACTTGGAAACTCAAAATCAAAAGTTACAAAATTTATTAGGCTACGTACAAAAAGAGCCTCCTCAATCGCGTCCAATTCCGGCGCGGGTCGTGGGACGTAGTGCTGATAACTGGTGGCAACAAGTCACCCTAAATCGCGGAGCTAATGCTGGAATTCAGTCCGGCTTTGTAGTCAAGGCTGAAGGCGGATTAGTGGGTTTAGTAGAAGATGTAACTCCCAATACCAGCCGTGTATTGTTAATCAGTGACCTTAAGAGCCAGGTGGGTGTATCAATTAGCCGTACTGGAGCTAAGGGAGTGTTGCGAGGAGATGGTTCTGCGGAAGGAGTACTGGAGTTTTACGAAAAAGTCCCGAATGTAAAACCAGGAGATTTGGTTTCTACATCCACTTATAGTCAGAAGTTTCCTTCTGGTGTAGCGATCGGACAAGTGAAGTCCTTGGATTTAAAGAAACTGCCAGCATCAATCGCCAAAATTGAACTGTTCCCACCGATACGATCCCTAGATTGGGTTTCTGTATACCCGAAGCCAGTAACCCCAGATGTCGAAACTCAAAAGTCGGCGTCAGATGTGCCACAAAAGTCTAAGTAGGTGGGAATATCATGAGAGTCAAGGTTCCTGTATTTTGGCGCAAGGAAAAGAAACCGCGCAGTCAATCCGAACACAAACCCGATCGCCGAAAAAGCAAACTACCGAAAATAGCCGAACTTACTCGTTGGCATCCCAGAACGCGGCAAATAGTTGATTTGACTGCGATATGCGGCTCCGTGATGTTCTGTTTGCTGTTGCTGCCAACCCGCTTTCCTGGTATGGAATTATTAGGAATTGGGCCTAATTGGTTATTGATTTGGGTGGTAACTTGGAGTGTGAAGCGTTCTGCTTTTCAAGGCGCATTAGCAGGCATAATTCTGGGGTTCCTGCAAGATGCCATGACATCGCCAAATCCTTCTCATGCCGTGGGTTTAGGATTGGTGGGACTTGCAACTGGTTTGATGCAGAAGCAGCGGTTTATCCAAGAAGACTTTGTTTCTATTGCTTTAATAGTCTTTGGGATGGCTGCAATGGCTGAAACTATTTTTGCTGCACAGTTAGTTTTTAGTGGCGATCGCAATGTGGCCGACGTTTGGGCGTACCATCAAAAAGTTGCTCTTGCTTCTGCGATTCTCAGTAGTCTCTGGGCACCTGTACTTTATTACCCCTTAAATCGCTGGTGGCAGCAGTTGAAGCTGGCTGAACAGTCTTAAAAAAGTCACACCACCAATCAGTGGGGGGCACCGAACCGCTTGTATTGTATTGAATTGATAACTGATAACTGTTAAATCAACGAGTGCGGAGTGTGGATAGTTTCAGGTTACATCCTGAACTAATGAGTCAGGAAAGAGTGACAAAGGAGTGAGGAATCGTCTGTTTATCAGGCGAATCTCACTCCTCAATTTTTTTCAATTGCAAAAGTTTGATAAGGTGGAGCGTGAGTGGTACTTATAACTGTAGGTGTAAAGAAGAAATATAAAATTCCAAATTTTGTTTAAATTCACTGACATCCTATAGTTTGTTTAAAGTTATGATAATTCCGAAGCGTGCGCTCAAAATAATACATTTATCCCCAATGGCGATCGCCCGAAAGAACTTTTAGTGAATTCTAAACTTCAAATTGGAACAGACTTTGACGAACGGATGATGCAGCGGTGTGTGCAATTGGCACGCACGGCATTGGGACGCACATCCCCAAATCCTTTAGTAGGGGCTGTAATTGTCAAAGATGGGGAAATAGTCGGCGAAGGATTCCATCCCCGTGCAGGTGAACCTCATGCAGAAGTCTTTGCTCTAAGGGCCGCAGGTGACAACGCACGCGGGGCTACAATTTATGTCAGCCTCGAACCTTGCAATCACTACGGACGTACCCCCCCTTGTTCAGAAGCTTTGGTTGCTGCTGGGCTGGCAAAAGTGGTGGTAGGTATGGTAGACCCCAATCCCTTGGTTGCAGGTGGTGGGATTGCCCGTTTGCGTGCCGCTGGGATAGAAGTTTTGGTAGGGGTAGAAGAGGAAGCTTGTAAGCAATTAAATGAAGGTTTTATTCATCGGATTCTCGAAAAACGTCCTTTGGGAATTTTGAAATATGCTATGACCTTAGATGGCAAAATTGCGACAACTAGCGGTCATAGTGCTTGGGTGACAAACGAGGTTGCCCGCACAGAAGTGCATCAATTGCGAGTTAGCTGTGATGCTGTCATCATCGGTGGAAGTACCTTAAGACAAGATAATCCCCACCTCACCAGCCATACTGTAGGGGCACACAATCCTTTACGGGTGGTAATGAGTCGCCAGCTAAATCTACCAGAAAATGCTAACCTGTGGCAGACTTATGTCGCTCCGACTTTGGTATTGACTGAGGTAGGAGCAAACCCCCGTTTTCAAAAATTCTTGCGTCAACAAGGTGTAGAAGTGTTGGAATTAACACAACTTACACCAGACACAGTAATGGGGTATTTATATGACAGAGGTTTTTGTAGCGTGCTTTGGGAGTGTGGTGGAGTGTTAGCTGCTAAGGCAATCCAAGAAAGAGCAGTGCAAAAAATCCTAGCGTTTATTGCCCCGAAAATCATTGGTGGTATTAATGCTCCCACTCCTGTAGGTGATTTAGGTTTAACCACTATGACCGAAGCGCTATCTCTAGAACGTGTTCGTTGGCGTGTAGTTGGTTCTGATTGCTTGGTGGAAGGTTATTTACCCAATAATGTTATTTGTTAGTTGTTGGTTGTTAGTTGTTGGTTGTTAGTTGTTGGTTGTTATTTGTTGGTTGTTGGTTGTTGGTTGGAGCTTTGGAGCGTTGTTGACTACTAACCACTATCCACTATCCACTATCCACTATCCACTATCCACTATCCACTAACCAATAACCAATTAAGAATACTGGCGTTCGAGAACAATATCACGGATCAGAGATAGCCGAGATTGGATGTACTCGCACAAGGAATCGGTTTCGTTACAGTCTAGTAAGCCTCGGTTTTTAGTTTGTTTGACTAACCAAATAACCAAGCTAGCGTCGTCCAATTGCAAAAGCGTTTTTGAACAAGCAGTTTCAACTACAGACCACAACAGACGCATTATCTGAGGAGTCATTAGACCTCCATTGAATCATTAGCTGACTAAATTTAGGATACACAATCCAAGCAGAAGCTTCAGGGATGAATGTAGATGATGACACAAGTGTTATTAAAAACTTAATAATTAGAGTTATAACTTGATGAAGTTTAAGAATCAGAAATTTGACAGGACTTATATGGTAATGTCCGCTTAAATGGTCATAATATTGTCAAAAGTATACAAATCTGCGTCAGATCAGGAAGTAAAAATTTACAAACCTTTTCTGTTCTCTCACAAGTTCCTCAAATTTTTTGCCTAACTTAAAAACATAGTTGACGTTGTACTAAAGTACAAAGCTAAAAACAATAGGCCATGCGATCGCTGTACAAAAAATAGCCCAAATTATTAACCAAGGTAAAAATATATGCATGAAATTGGATTGATGCAAAATATCTTGGACACTGCTGTAGAACGTGCAGAACAAGAAGGCGCTCACCGAATTTACATGGTGGAAATGCGTGTTGGTAGGGCATTCGGTGTAGCACCGAAATCATTAGAGATGGCTTTTGATGTTGTCAAAAAAGGGACAATTGCCGAAATGGCTAAACTTCAAGTTGATTATGTTCCAACCGTCTGCTATTGCTCTAACTGCAAGATTGAATTTCAACCCACTGATTTACTTTATGAATGCCCAGAGTGCCACCAAGCATATTGTGAAGTAAGACAAGGTAAAGAATTTGAGCTTGCTTCATTGGATGTTTCGTGAACTACCTAGACCTATCCGGATTACCGGATAAGGTCTAGGCTTCTGGTATATTTCGCAATATTGCCAGAACTTCATATTTTTACAGGGGTTCACATTTTCTTGCTTTCAGGATAAAATGGCTTTCAGTAAATGAAGGGGAGTAGCTGCTGGTTAAGATATTAGCCAGTGACCCAAGTCAACATACTGGCGATTAGCCTGGTTTGGGTAGCAAGTTTTTTATTTTTAGCTCATCCATGAGCAATTAAAGCTTGAAAAGCGAGACCTTCACTAAGTTCACATCTGATGTGAGTTTGGTGAAGTGTTTGTACGCTCATCAGGCTCCTTCAGAAGAATTGCAATTGATTCTGAAGGAGATTGAGAATGTTGACAGCTTTTACTGCAGGTTTATTACTAATTACAATTTCTGAACTGGGTGACAAAACTTTTTTCATCGCAGTCATTTTGTCAATGCGTTACCCTCGCCGTCTAGTTTTTGCTGGAGTGGTAGCAGCACTTGCAAGTATGACTACACTGTCAGTTGCTATGGGGCAGTTAATTGCTTTTTTACCAAAAATATATACCCACTATGCGACTGTTGGATTATTTTTGTTGTTTGGAATTAAGCTGCTTTACAATGCGAGCCGGATGTCCTCAAAAGCCACTGAGGAGGTTGTAGAAGAAGCAGCAGCTGCAGTGGAAGCGAGCGAAAAAAATCTCAAAAACAGCAGACAAAATAACCTATCAGTGCTGGTTGAGACTTTTATTTTAACATTTTTGGCAGAGTGGGGCGATCGCACTCAAATAGCAACAGTTACACTAGCAGCATCGAATAATGCAATTGGTGTGGCCGCTGGTGCGATCTTAGGTCATACTATCTGTGCAGTCATTGCAGTGCTGGGTGGACGATTGATTGCGGGGAAAATATCTGAACGTACGGTGACTGCAATTGGTGGGTTTTTATTCTTAGTTTTCGCAGCAGTGTCTATTTGGGAAGGTGCCGTAGCCTAGAAAACGAGACTTATGGATTTCTTGTCTCAAAAGCCTGCAGAGTCGTTATAGTGGTAATACTGGTAAGGAGATGTAAATGTTGTACGTCGGCTTTACTATTCCCACTACAGGGCAGAACTTTTTTGCGTAAGTCCACAAACAAGCTAGGTGTATATTAACATTCTGCAGGCAGCTTTTACCGTCGAGAAGGCTGTCTGGAAAAACTTTTTTCCTTGTAATTACTCTGCCTTCTTTTTTTGAATTGGCAGAAAATGTCCCCATCGCAGAAAATTTGTGCTAACTTAATCCGAGATGTAATAATCTCCATCCCTCTCAAACAATGGTTATCTGTGTTTAAATTTAAGTCCGGCCTTTTCTGCGCCAAATCAACCTGTGAAGCGCAGGTTAACTTATAATTATTTAACAATATTTAACAATTACTCAGTTTACCCAGAACAACATTTATTGCAAATCTCGATGTTCGTTTGTTATGGAAATCCAGCCCGTGCTGGCTCTTGAAGGCAACTATGATTAATTCTAAATAGTGCCATTATATCCGCGATCGCCTACGGCTTGTATCAGTTAGCTAAACATCAAATAATGAAAGACCTCACTCGTTATCGAAATATCGGCATCTTCGCCCACGTAGATGCTGGTAAAACCACGACCACAGAAAGAATCCTGAAGCTTACCGGAAAAATCCACAAAATTGGTGAGGTGCATGAAGGAGCGGCAACAACCGACTTCATGGAGCAGGAGCAAGAGCGAGGTATTACGATTCAATCGGCGGCGACAACCTGTTTTTGGAACGAACACCAATTTAACATAATTGATACTCCAGGGCACGTAGATTTTACCATTGAGGTTTATCGATCGCTGAAAGTTCTGGATGGTGGAATCGGCGTATTTTGTGCTAGTGGTGGTGTAGAACCTCAGTCAGAAACCAACTGGCGCTACGCAAATGACTCCAAGGTTGCACGTGTCGTTTACATTAACAAGCTTGACCGTATTGGAGCAGACTATTACCGAGTTGTCAAGCAAATTAATGATATTCTTGCGGCTAAACCATTGGTGATGGTGCTACCCATTGGTACAGAGGGCGACTTTGTTGGCATGGTAGATTTGCTAACTCGGAAAGCATGGGTATGGGATGATTCCGGCGACCCGCTGAATTATGAAATCAAAGACGTTCCTGCCGACATGAAGGATGATGTCGAAAGGTACCGCGAACAGCTGATTGAGACAGCTGTCGAGCAGGACGACGCATTGATGGAAAAATACCTAGATGGTGAAGAAATAGCCGTCGAAGATATTAAGCGTTGTATCCGCAAGGGTACTATAAATCTGGAATTCTTTCCTACCTACTGCGGTTCTTCCTTTAAAAATAAGGGCGTGCAGTTGGTGCTGAATGCAGTTGTTGACTACTTACCCAACCCAACGGAAGTACAACCACAGCCAGAAGTGGATTTAGAGGGTAACGAAACGGGCGAATTTGCCGTTGTCGATGCAAACAAACCATTGCGGGCCCTGGCATTTAAAATCATGGATGACCGCTTTGGTACTCTCACCTTTACCCGTCTTTACTCTGGGGTATTAAACAAGGGTGATACGATTCTCAACACCGCCACAGGTAAAACCGAGCGGATTAGCCGTCTTGTTGAGATGCATGCTAACGATCGCCAAGAGATAGATTCCGCTCAAGCTGGGGACATTGTGGCGATTGTCGGGATGAAAAATGTCCAAACCGGACACACCCTCTGCGATCCCAAAAATCCGGCAACCTTGGAGCCGATGGTATTCCCAGAACCTGTTATCTCGATATCGGTGACACCTACAAAGAAAGGTAGTTCCGAAAAAATGGGGATCGCACTGGGCAAAATGGTGCAGGAAGACCCCTCTTTCCACGTAGAAACTGATGTCGAAAGCGGCGAAATCATCATTAAAGGGATGGGTGAGTTGCATTTGGATATCAAGGTTGATATTCTCAGACGCACCCACGGGGTTGAAGTCGAAGTTGGTAAACCCCAAGTTGCTTACCGGGAATCTGTTACCAAGCGGGTTGAAGACGGCTATGTCCACAGGAAACAATCTGGTGGTTCCGGTCAATACGCTAAAATCGATTACATTATTGAACCGGGTGAAGTTGGTAGCGGTTTCCAATTCGAGACGAAGGTAACTGGTGGTAGCGTACCCAGAGAGTTCTGGCCTGCCGTTCAGAAAGGTTTCGCAACCAGCATCGATCGCGGTGTGTTGGCGGGATTTCCTTGCGTAGATTTAAAATTTACCTTGATTGATGGGGGCTTTCACCCAGTTGACTCCTCAGCGATCGCTTTTGAAATAGCTGCGAAAGCTGCTTATCGGCAAACTGTGCCAAAAGCTGGTCCCCAGTTGCTCGAACCAATCATGAAGGTGGATGTCTTTACACCAGAGAATTATATGGGGGATGCGATCGGTGACTTAAACCGTCGTCGTGGCATCATTAAATCCCAAGAAACAACTCCTACTGGCGCTCGCATCAAAGCAGATGTACCATTGAGCGAGATGTTTGGTTACATTGGTGACTTGCGTACCATGAGTTCCGGCCGGGGTCAATTTTCTATGGAATTTTCCCATTATGCGCCATGTCCTACAAACGTAGCAGAGACGGTAATTAAGGAAACCAAAGAACGGGAAGCGGAGAAAGCTAAGTAGTATTGGTTTTCATTGGATGCTCTTAGGAGTGCGTTCCAATTTAGAAACTTTAACTTCTTTGAGAGGTTAAAGTTTCTTCCTTTTTTGACCTCTCCCCACAATATACATAAAACTCTTGTGAGAAAAGAGCTTCTGTCTAGCCCGTCCATTTTATATTTAATTGCCAAAAAATAAATAATTAACCGCAGATAAACGCAGATAAAGGCGGATGAAAAAAATGTTTGAACCCAAGAAAAAGACATAATTTGATAAAATTAGACCAAGGCCTCACTACAGACAATTATGGGAATTGGTTGAGATAATGTAGGTAAGCTATTATCTTGCAATTCCTGCATATTATGTTGACGATAAATCTGTATCAATTGATTAAATAATTCTTGACTTGTAAAACCATCACGTCGCAGTTTATTTAACTCACGGTTGACAGCTTGGTTTACACTCAAACGAAATGCTTTTTCTAAAATATTGACCTGACCTTTGACTTCCTCGTCTATAATTGATTTAAAAAATATCCTCAGTTCCCGCAGAATGTACCTTTGTCCCTGGGTCAAACGCTGGTTAAACTCTTTTTCTGTTTGACGGTGTTTTACTTCTTCTGCAAATTGACGTTTGACGCGCATCACAGCCGCGTTATGGGATGACGGAAGTGTTAAGCTGGGGGTAGTATCATCAGCTTTAATTGCACCTAGTATACGGGGAATATCTCTAGAAATTATTTCTCCCTTATTATCTAATAAAAATAGTTGCTGGTAGCCTTTGATATCAGGTCTATTGGGGTCGGAAGCTTCGCAGAAAACGTATGTGCCCTTTTGCATGGAAAATTTAGCGGTGCGAATACCATGCGGTAAATTTGCGATGCGTTCAAACTCTCCGGGGTCTTCTTTTTGTAATTTTCTGAGGATTTCTTCAGCTTCATTTAAGTCTAAGAAATTATCTTCATCCTCGATATCAAAAAGACTCAACTGTTTACCATTTTGTTCGTAAATAGCATACATTGCTTCTTCGTTAAGTTGTTCTGTTTTATCGAGAATGGCAGCATCTTCACCGATAGTATCGTGAATTTCTTGGATTCTGTTTTTAAGTTTTTGTTTCAAACCTAAATTGCGCTCGATACCTATTTCTGGTAAAAAATTATATCCATAAATAATATCTTTCTCGCTGCCAATACGGTCAATACGACCAAAACGTTGAATTAGCTTAACCGGGTTCCAGTGTAAGTCGTAATTAATGATTAAATCACCATCTTGCAAGTTTAAACCTTCTGATAAAACATCGGTAGCAATCAAGGTATTAAGTTCTGATTCTCCGAGTTTAAATTGATATTCTTTGTTAGCTTTAGGTGCAAATCTCCCGACTACACGAGCTTTATTTTTATTATTACCGCTATAAATTACATCAATATCATCGCACTTACTACCTGGATTTAAATTCTCGTGTAAATACTTTGCGGTATCAGCGTATTGAGTAAAAATTAATCGTTTTTTATCTTGGAGATTTGGTTGAGATAACCATTTGATTAAAGTCTGTAATTTAGCATCTTTATCAGGGGTGATTGGTTTGACTAAATCCAAAATCTTTTTCAGAAGTTTAATATCATGCTCGATATGCTGATATAATTTTTCGGCATCAAAATCAGTCAAGTCATATTTATTAGATACCTGTTGCAATGCATCCATCAAGTCTTGTTCTTCTGCTTGGTTATAATCTTCCGATAGCAGAGTTTGAGCTTCTTCTCCTGCCGGGACAAAACCTTGAGACAGCGCTTTTAAGAACCGTTCGTGGGCTATCAATAATTTTTTAATAGTTTCTTGAAAAGCGTAAACGCTCGACTCAAAGCGTTTAAACAATAGCACTCGCATCAAACCCCGGAGGTTAGCACCAGCGCGTTGCAGGGTATTATAAGGTTCTTGCTTTTGTTTGTCTTTTGAAACATAATTCCACAGCCCATAACGTGCATAGCTAAGTTCGTTAGTTGGTGGTTTTGACCTCACCCCTGGCACGGAAGGGGTTTGGGGGGTTAGGTTCTTCCAAGATTTACCCATGTATTGACGTAAATCCTGGTAGAGTCCTTGGTATGTATCCTCAATGCTATACTCAATGGTTTCTAGCTCCCGCTTGGGGAAAAAGCGATGTTTACCACCAACGATGACGTAAGCGTGTCGGGTTCCATCTATGTATGCTTTAAAGTTGGTTGGATCGACTTTTTCGTGAGTTTTTGAGTCAAAACCGTAAAAACGTAAGATGTGGTTGCGGGTACGACGGATGAGGATATGAGAGAGTAATTCCGGTAATTTTTTCTGACCTTTTTCTACTAATTGAAAGTATTCCTTTAAATTCGGTGGGTCTATTGGTAAATCAGTTTTATCATCTTGATGGAATAACTTTAATTGATGATAAATATCCCAAGCAGTTTTGTTTCGAGGAGTAGCAGTTAAAAAGCAACAACGTTTACCCGCACCTAAAAAGGCTTCTACGACTTTATATCTTTGAGTACTATTATTTCGGAGGTTATGACTTTCATCTATGAGAACAAAATCTCTATCTTTAAATCTGAAGTCATTTAATAATGTTTTCACGTCTCCATCGTCATCTTCTTTCAACATTCCCATTGAAAGAACGCGAGCATTTAACTGATAAACTTCGTTATAACGTTCCCACATTTCTATTAGTGGTGCAGGGCAAATAATTAGAGGACGTGAGCGTTCTACTTGTTCAAATCTTTTAACAATTGCAGCACCAATAAAACTTTTTCCCAGCCCTACTACATCACTGACAAAAGCTCCATCATAGTCTCGAATATTCCGTACAGCATGATTAACAGCTACTTTTTGAAAATCTGCTAATTGTTTGCTAATTTCATCTTCTATAATTAAATCTTTTGATGCTGTATCTTCTAATCTATCTTTGACTAAACTATAGAGAGTTTTCATGTAAACATCATAGGGCTGAACTGGTAAACCCGCCCAAGATTGTTTCATTTCTGTCATCAAGGCTTCGTTAAAATCTTCCGCTTCGTTCCACAGTTCATCAAACCAATTAGTTAATTCTGTATGGTTATCGTTACCGTGAATAGTCACATTAAGTTCGGTATTATGGGTAATCCCAGAAAGGGTAAGATTGGATGAACCCACTACAGCAATCCCTTTTTCTTGACGTTCTAAAGCTCGACCTTTGTTATCGTAAATAGTACCGTAGTCAAAAATATAGGCTTTAGCGTGTAATGTTCCTTTGGTGTAAACTCGGACGTGAAGCCGTTTTTCTTCTATCATCTGCACGAGGTTTTTAACTAGCGTCTCGGCTTCATCCGTCTGATCCATTAGTTCGATACTAGAACGGATATTGGCTGCTGTTTCGCTTGCCATCCGTTTTTCTTCGCTGCGCTTGGGATATTTTTGCGCTTCGATTTTATCTTCAATTAATTCTAATCGTCGATATCCTTGGGCGATTTGTTCGATGGTTTCGCGGTTGGTAGTATTGCCAATTAGCAAGCGTAGTTCTTTGATGCTGGTGAGACGCTCAGCGATGGCAGTGAAGCCGGAAAGAAAGAAATAACCTACCGCAAAATGTGCCGCTTCGGATGAGTCGAGTATGCGCTTAATTTGGTCTACTAATTTTTGGTTGCGGTTATCTATTATGTCGTGGGTAGGCATTGTTTTTATTTCGCGCATTAGACACAGAGGCGCAAAGAAGAGGAATTAATTAATAAATATTTTTATTATTCGTAAGAGGGAGTACTAACTGTCCCATGAATCCCGTTCCTCTCGCAGTTGCCTATCTATTTCTTCGGCACTTTTTGGAGGGTGTTTAGCATGAACCTCTTCGAGTATATCTATCACAGAACGTTTTTTAGGTTCAGTTTTCTCTGGTAAAATCACAAATACATCAACGCGGTCGCCTATTTGGGCTTCTGGAACTTGAATTTCTATTTTGTTTCCCGCTAAAACTTTGGTTTTTATATATAAAGCTGATTGCATGGTTTTTGCCTCAACATTTCCTAATACTGTCTGCCTTGATTGTTCTCTTCTATTTTGTCCTATATCACCATTTCCAGGTTTCAAGATGCTAAAACTTCACTCAAAAAAACAACAGGTAAACCGGAAATATTCCGAAAACCCTTATCATTAGTCAGAAATTGATTGCAGCTAACTGATAAAGCTGTTGCAGCATGAATTGCATCCGGTGTTTTCAAGCGAGTTGCTGCACGGACGTTAGCAGCTTGTTTGAGTAGAGACTGGCTAATAGGGACTAACTGCATTTGAGACGACAATAACAGTTCTTCATAATCTGCTACTAAAAAATTGTTTCCTAAGCGCAATGGAACGACTAATACCTCTAGTAACAATAGTTCGCTACTGACGATTTGAATTTCTCCCGCATAAAACTTAGCCCATAAGGGTTGCAGCAGAGAATAATAATCTAGGTTGCCTTCGATGGTATAAATAACCACCGAAGTATCTATATAAATAGTGCCATTTGTTGGAAGTATTAGCTGTCCCATGATTCACGTTCTTCTTGGAGTTGTCTATCTATATCCTCAGCAGTTCGAGAAGGGTGTCTCTTGCGACTTTCTTCTATAATGTCTAGTACAGAACGACGTTTCGGTTCAGCTTTCTCTGGTAAAACCACAAATACATCAACACTATCGCCTATTTGAGCCTCTGGAACTTGAATTTCTATTTTGTTCCCCGGTAAAACCTTAGTTGTGATATGTAAAGTTGATTGCATGGTTTTAAACCTTATATTGCGAACACATCTTCGTAAATATCTGACATTGTGAGAGTTAAACCCACTGATGTTAATTGTAATTCATCATCTTTACCCAAGATTTCTAATAACCAATTTCCTTCATCATCTTTACGATAAATTTCTACTTTGATTTCGTCTTGGGAAATTAATACATATTCTCGTAAGGTTATCTTAGTTCGGTAATTAACAAGTTTTTCTCGTCTGTCTGTTAATTCTGTGCTGGGTGATAGCACCTCCATAATTAAACAAGGATAATTTAAGCAAAAGCGGTCTTGGTCGTCGGGGTCGCAGCTGACGATAACATCAGGATAGTAAAATATGCCTTTATTTTGATTGGCTAACTCTATACTCACTTTCATATCAGCCATAAAGACACTACAAGAACTACCCCGTAGGTGAGAACGTAGCCTACTAGCAATATTTAGGGTAATTCTATTATGTTCTTTACTACCCCCCGACATGGCGAATACTTGACCACCAAGGTATTCGTGGCGAATTTCGCTGGTTTGTTCTAGTTGCAGGTATTCCTCAACAGAAAAGAAGGTTACAGGAGACTGCATGATTTTTCCTCAACATTTCTTAATACTGTAGGCGAGATTGTTCTCCTCTATATTGTCCTACAGTCCATAAAGTGCAGCGACTCGCTCATTTATTTCTTTCTCCCATGCTTCACACCCTACACCCTTTGAGTCTAGGCATTTTTGGACTAATTGGGAGATAGTTTCTTGTTCAGCAGTGGATGCTTTGGGAATAATGGCTTTCTCTATGTAGGCTCGAAGTAATTGATAACCATTTTGAATTTTTGTGCAATGACGACCTATTTCTGACCAAAATGGTTGGGAGTTTAAAACGCCCAATAAATAAAAGTCATCAAGAGTAATCATCCAAACAGCATCATTAATATAAATACCTTGATTATCATAAGAAAAACAAGGCTTTACCTGAAAACGCTGATATACAATCTTTGGTTGCTCAAATGCATAGTAATAATCACAAGCTCGGAGTTCCCACCAATTATTACCTTGATCGGAACGTTTTTGAAGTTGATATTGCCAATTTTTTAAGTGTTCAAACACGGCTGGATAACGTTTGATATCAACACCAATTGGCGTGACAATCATCCAATTATCTTTTGAATCAACACACCACTTACGAATATTTTTCCCTACAGCTAATGATTTAATTATTTCTGCACTTTTATAATCTTGTTCTATCAATGCTGATTTTGTTTGAGCATTAATTACAAATGCCTTGGTAAGACCTGTTTTAAGTCCGTAGTAAATTTTACCTCTAATATACTCACCTAATGGGATGCCTGCTGCTTCTATCTTCAAAATCAAACTTGCAGAAGAAGAATCTGTTAATGTCCAGTTTGAACCATTTATGGCATTTTTTGGTATTATTTGCCCTTTTTCTCGGATAATTGTCGATATATCAGGATAAGGAGGATTTAAAGACTGAACTTGAGTAAAAACAGTTTGACCACTGGTAGATATACCATTTTGGGCAATGAAAATCATCGGGTATGCAGTTGCACTCTTGAATACAGGTAAATCACCAAAATCCGTAATGCTGTAAATCTGACAAGTCTCAGCTATATGTTTTTTTAACTTTTCTCCATACTTTGCTTTAAACCACTTATTAGAAGAAATAAACGCCAACATTCCGCCAACTTTTAAAAGTTGCAAAGCACGAGCATAAAAGAAGCAATATAAATCAGATGTTCCATTATAAGTAGCAGGATAAACCTTTTGTAATATCGGCTTCAAATGCTTAATTAATTCCTGCCTTATATACGGAGGATTTGCAAGCAAAATTTCAAATCCACCATCAGCAAAAACTTCCGCAAACTCAACAGCCCAATCAAAACCCTCTGCTACTTTTGTGCTTCCATTAGTTATTAGTCTAATCTGAGTTTTTAACTCATTAATCCCATCTTCTAACTTTCGCTTTTCACCCCCATTATGGGTTCGCATATATTCAGCTTTCTTTTGGCGATATTTTTCTATCAATTCGCTCCTAATTACTCCTGTAGTTGCAGGACTAGGAGCAATCAAACTATCTCCAATTTCAAGTTTGTATTTTAGATTTGGTAATGGATTCGGCTTCTCACCTTGAAACTCAACAGCAAGCGAGAGCCATAACCTTAAGCGTGCTATATTCACAGCAAATACATCTTTATCCACACCATAAAGATTATTTTCAATAATATCTAACTTGCGTTGATAAACAGTATTGGAATCTAACCCCTTGGTTGCAAATAAACACTGACGTAAATCGAGTAACTCATGAAGCATACCTAATAAATATGCACCACTTCCCGCAGCTAAATCGCAGCATCTTACCTGACGCAATGCTTCTAATATTGCCTCTGGATTAACCAATCCATCGGGATTATGTTCGTCAACAAATTCTGCTACTGCATCTTGTGATTCGACTGCAACCTGAGTTTTCAAATACCCCTTTAATGACTCCCGACACATGAAAGAAACAATCGGTTTTGGAGTATAGTAGCTTCCAGATTCATGTCTACCTGTAACCAGCTCCTCAAACACCTTACCTAGCATTTCGGGGTCTACTGCTACCTCTACATCAAGCGGTGTACTCTCGGTGACAGTGAATGCAAAGCGTTGAAATAGGTCATGTAGAATAGAATCGATACAATCATCAGGAATGATAATTTGAAGATTTTTCTCATCCTCGTCTTGTTCAAAAAGACCACCATTCAGGTAAGGAACAATACCAATTAATTCTTTAAGAAAACCACCATTATTAATTCCGGCAATGTCCTGTTCTTGAGGATTATTTAGTCCAAAGAAGAAGAGATGGGAAAGTCTGTCTTTATAGAAATTTTTATCTTTTACTCCGTCATCATTCTGGTATGATTCCCACAAAGCTGATAAGTAATCAGTTCTTTTGTGAAATTTTAACCAGCCTTTCTTCTCAATAAAAGTAATGAACATCAGACGGTTAAACAGCTTTTGAGTAAATAACCGCTTACTTTCATCACCTCCAATTCCTTGGATCAATCCTTCAACCTTCTCAAAAGTCTTACGATACTCTCGGAAAAATTCTTGAGTTACAACTTCAACATCAAACGCTTCATCATGACGTGTCTGAATATCTAATGGTGATGCATCTGGAATTTTTTCTAAATCCAACAAACTGATTCTTTCCGTTGCTGTCCTTAATTGTTCTCCTTCTCCAACAGTAATGCGACGAAATAACTTTCTTTTTTGAGGGGAACTATCGTACTTGACATTCAGAAAATGCCAGCGTGATTGTGACTGATTTGAAAATACAAATAAAGCGTAGGGATGTTCTTGGAGAAGATGGTTAACAACTACTCTCTCACTTTGTCGGGATAAAGTTTCCGATTTGAGACGAGTATAAATTACATGGAATGCTTTATTAGCTCCTCCAGAAGCTAATAATAATGGTTCACCATCAATTTCACTCTTTACGGCATCACTCAATTGACGACGAGAAAATTCTTTATTCTCTCGTTCGTAATTTAATTGACTCCAAAATAGTTTTTTTAGTGTGTCGAGGTTTTTTAAATTTTGGAGCGAACGAGAGATTGACTGTTGTAGTTCTAATGCGACGACCATATATTTAAACCCTGTCTCAGTGTTGTGTTTTCCCCCAGATGCGCAGCAAAATCCGTCTACAAACCTTAAAATTTGTAGTAATTATAAATATTGGAAAGCATGATTATCCGGCACTGTCAGATATAAATCTGCTGCGCTTATGCCATTAAGTTTATGTCGTTAAAATTTCAGCAAAATCTATCATACAAGCTATGTAACTTGACTAATTTTGCTTATTAACTCTCAATCTTTAGCCTAAATATGAAAGGAGTAACAATAATATACTGCTAACTTATTAATAGGGATTTTTTCACAATAAAATAACGCATATTTCCTATAGAAAAGTGCATTTGCAAATATTACAGACCTAACCAAAAAAAAGTAGTGATTTCTATAGGATTAAATAGGTGTCCGCACCATATTTGTCATCCTTAAGCCCTGACAAGCGTTGCCTGTAAACTGAGATGCAACCTTACTTGGTATTTTCTCAGTATAATCCACATTCGCGATATATCCCGAGTCATCAGGATAACCAAAAAAATATTTTCAAAATAATTATCATACTGAACCACAATACATAGACAGCACCTGATTTTATGGGATTGATGTTAAATGCTAGGCTTAGCGATATGTATATCACCTTACATAAGCTTCATATCAAATTTAATTTACCCATGTAATATCGTCACGAGTGCTTATACGGGAAAAGTAAAAAGATATAGATAAGCTTCTACGGGAAATTAAGGAGAACAGTTTTTTGCTGGTGCTTGATATGTGCCTATACAACTCGAACACAGTCCTTGGTGCGGTGCAGAGCTAACAACTAAATTGATGTTAAGTTTTGCCCCCTTAACCCCTCAAATTTTGGGGAAACCAGATTAAAAGCAGAACAAACTTGGGGGGGGTGGGGGACTTCCCAGGAATGGTGCAAGATGTCATTATCCCGACTCTACTCATTTAAAAATAAACTACAATCAACGTGTAATAAATTCCCTAACGCTAAAGCCTGTTGTGAACTGATTTCTAAATCACCGTTTATGACTTTATCAACAATCTCTAATGAACTAAAAACTTCTACTAAATCAACTTTTTTAACATTCTGCGCTTCCATTAAATGAAGCATTCGAGAACGTGGTGTAGAACGATTTAGCTGATAATTTTTATCTTCAAAATCCTCAATTAATTTTACTAATAATTCTAAAATTGTCCCTTCTTCTGGTGTGAGATTTTGACGAGCTAGAAGTTCCTCCACAACCTCTAAAAATTCTTCATTTTCTTCTTCTGTCTGAATAATCCGAGGTTGATATTTAGAGAGTAATTGGCTATAAATTTCCGAGTTAATAGTAATGGTCATTTTTCCAGTTGTCTTTGTCATATTCTGCATGAGTTAAAATATATTTAATAGCAGAATTTTATACAGCGATTTTCCTGCTAAAACTAGGTATTTATCAACTCACTACCTTACCAACAGCTTACCTTGACTTCTTGCTGCGGAAATTGCACCAAAATTAGCTGTAAGAACTCTAATACCTGGAACAGTCACATAATCACCATCATCCGTAATGATTTGCTTAACACCCGCTTTATCCATCGCTTCTAATATCAACAAATCGTAACCATCAAGACACTGAGTTTGGAACCTGGTAAGCGCGATATTGGTTTTAGCTTCATTTATCAATATTTCCGTACATGCAGCAATAGATGTAACCTGTTTCCAAGCAGTTTCTACTTCTGCGACTACCTTTGCTCTTTCTGCTGGGAAGTTATGACGATATTCTTTTGGTTTTATATCAGGATCAAATATTTGCCTTTGTGTCTGCTCAATATTGTGTGCTAATTCTGCAAGGGAAAGACCACAATATAAAAGCAATGAGTCAACAGAAATAGTCTGGGCTACATAGGAAGGATATTCTGTAATTTGATAAGGACGAGATGAAATACTGGCATTGGTATAAGTGTACCAATACCAGACATTTGTATCCACTAAAAAAATATCATCCTTCTTGGGACTATCAGACCGGATATCAACAACCTCAGCCTTAACTGTATAATTGGCAGCCATTACTGTGTATTTGCTTGTTCGCTGATAACTTGGTCTACCCGACTACGAAAATCAGGATCGGAATAATAGCGCTTTGAGTTTTCAATCACTAACTTAAGTATTTGCCTACCAACCGCATTTAGATTAGAAAACTTGAGCAGACGGTTTAACTGTTCTGGCTGAATATCCCGAAGTAATTGTCCGATCGCAAAATTGAAGAAGGGGGAAGCAAATATTTCAACTCCCGCAAAGTCTAGCTCAACCTGATACTCTGCTAATAATTCTGGATGAAGCAAATCATACACCTTCTGACCATCGCCCGGTGTAATACAGTTTTTGCCTATTAAGGTAAGGATTTCGTGCTTCATACTTAAAACCTCTCCTTTGTCACAGTTTCCCAGTTAAAGATAACTTTACCGCCGCGTGACTCAATCTGTCGAGCCAAACCACCTAAAAATGCAACGGCGGTCGTAGAAAGTAACAGTGGGAAAAATCAAAAATGACTTCTTCTGTCTCTGCTTGAACTTGCTGCCATAGTTGGAATAAGCAGTCAAAATCTTTTGGTTTGTCATTAATAGTAGGAATTTCAACAATTAGGCTCACAACACTAATGGCAAAGCTTTAGATCGCATAATACCAGGTAAATATTATTTATGAGCCGTTTTCGTTCGTAAGTAATAATCATTAAGGCTGTTACAAGCAAAAACACAATTTTTCAATACATTACAGGTAATACTTGCTACTTTTCCAACCGTAGCGCTATTTATATAATAGCTACCTGAATCACTTCTAATACCGATGAATGCTGAATATCCTGAAGATGCCCTAGTACAAGAAACCACCCCAAATTACTTTGAAAATCACCTGAAATGGCACTCCATCACGGACAACAATTTGTCAACGCGGTCAAATAATTTGGCGATTGACAACAGTAGTGACACTAATCTGTTAACAGTGACAAATAGTTAGTTAATGTACACTTTTCCTGAATGGAGAATAGGGAGCTCGAATCCCTGACCTCTGCGGTGCGATCGCAGCACTCTACCAACTGAGCTAATTCCCCTAGTTGTTAGTTGTTCTACTAACTACTAACAATGCGCCAATATCTATTCTAACACTCGGATGCAATTGTTGGCTGTAACTGTTTTTGGGAATAAACTTCCTGCACCCGTTCCAACTCCAGATCGCTGAGATAATCAACAGCCCAACTTGACAGACGCTGCATCATATGGAATGGATAAGTGTTTGCGACTCCAACTACTTGCATTCCTGCCCGTTTTGCTGCTTGTATACCATCTGGTGTATCTTCTATTGCCAGACACTCTGATGGTTGGAGGTTCAATTCCGGATATTCTTGGTTAAAACGTTCTACTGCCAACAGGTAACCGTCGGGTTCTGGTTTACTTTTGGTGACGTCATCCCCAGCCACTATAACTTTAAACTGTTCAATCAGTTTGCTGCGTTCCAGTACAAGTTCTATTTCTTTGCGGATAGCACCACTAACTAAACCTAACTTTAAATCACGCGATCGCACCTGAAATATCAAATCATCCAAACCAGCATACAAAGGCAGTTTTTCGATTTTTTCTAATTCTTGGTCATATCCTTGGGCCTTGCGATGTAGCAGCACAGTTAAATATTCTTCCTTAAGGACACGTCCACGACTATTTAATAAATCGCAAAGACAAGAGCGATCGCTACGTCCCAAACATACTTCCTTAAACTCACCTTTTTTCAAGATGAGATTTTCCTCTATCAGAATCTGCTCTATCAGTCGCTGTTGGATTGGCTCATCATTAATGATAACGCCATTAAAATCAAATATAACTGCCTTTAAACTCATTCGATTTTTGATTTGCGATTTTGGATGTTGGATTTTTTGACAGAGCCAATCCTGTTGTTTGCGAATTTAAAATTGAGATTAGAAAATCAAATTTCGGATTTTGCCGACCTTTGAGAATCTAAAATCCAAAATCTGAAATAAATTTAAATTGTGCCAAAAGCTGGGGAACCAAAGCCCTCCAAATCATCCTTGTCTATTATGCTATCTGTCTGTGTAGAAGTATACTTTCGGACATTTGTTTCAGCAGTTGTATCATTTACTGGAATCGGTTTAACACCACCAGTAACTTGATGTATCCACCACACATCCTGGGTTTGCACAGCTTCAAATCCCGCTTCCCCCATCCACGCATCAAGACTACCAGCGCTATACTCGCGAATATACGGCTCTTCAAAGACATTATTGAGCCATTCTAATTGGCGTAGAGTACTTTGATTGCCATCGATCGTTAACACTTGTCCACCAACCCCCAGCAACCGGAAACATTCCCGCAAAATTGCTTGGGATACTACAGGAGGTGTCTCATGAAACAACAAAGCTACAGTCACCAAATCAAAACTATTATCGGGAAATCCCGTTCTCTCGGCATTGCCATGTCGCCAGTTTATCTCTAAATTAGCATTTATGGCTTTATGTTCTGCCCTCACCAGCATATATGGCGACAAATCCAAACCGATAACTTCAGCAGAAGGAAAAGCCTCCTTTAACATCAAAGTTGTCGAACCTGTACCGCAGCCTAAATCAAGGATACGTCGCGGCTGTACCCTAACGGCATCAATTAAAGCCTGACGGATCAAAGCTTCGTTAGGTGGCAAAACGTATTGTGTAATCGGATCGTAGGAAACCGCAGCTCCAGAGTTGAGATATCCACCCTCAATTCCGTGAAAATTTTGGCTACTGTAGTAATCAGGAATTACAACATCAGATCGTCGGAAGCGATCGCCTTCTTTTTCCCAGTCAACACTCTGAGCATAACGCCGCAAGGCTTTCTCATCAATCAAAAGCCGCACTACAGGAGATAAAAAACGTTCCCAAATTGTATCTTGACGAATAGCCATAATTAATTCAAAAGTCAAAAGTTAAAATTTTAATATTTGCTTATCCCACTACTGACAGGCTTTTTGACTGCATACGCACTTTTAAATACATCCGAGCCAGCACACTTGTAGTACAAAATCAACACGTCAGACTTGATATAACTATTTTAACCGCAGCCATTTTACTTTACAAATTTTAATATATTTCGGAATAATCTGCTTTCATTGAGCCAACAGGTGGGTTGACACTCCCAAAGCTATGTACTACAACTGTAGTATAATTCTCGTAGCGAGTAACCATTTAGGTTGATGTCAAATTTTTCTTTGTTAATTGTTATGTTTTGTTTGAAGCAATTTAAATCATAAAATCTACGTGGATACATGAACATAAAACAAACAAATATCCGCATTCATTTGCGGTTAAAAATTCCAAATCTAAAATCATAAATTAATATGCCCTACGAAAACTTAGAATTTTCCACAGCATCGCCCGTATTATCATGGGCAAATCATTCCTTGACAGCAGACGAAACCAAGATGGCGAAGAATGTAGCATCATTGCCATTTGTATTTAAGCACGTCGCGTTAATGCCAGATGTCCACTTGGGAAAAGGAGCCTTGGTTGGTTCTGTAATTGCGACAAAAGAAGCAATTATTCCGGCTGCTGTGGGAGTTGATATCGGTTGTGGCATGAGCGCCATCAAAACACCATTTAATGGCAACCAACTGGAAGGTAAACTAAAGAAAATTCGGTTAGAGATTGAAGCGGCAATTCCGACTGGATTCAGCGAAAATAAAGAAGTTGAAAAAGCAGTCACAAACTGGCAGAATTGGAGCGAATTTAAAGACTTGCATCCAGGAGTGCAAGATTTAGAAGGTAAAGCGATGCGCCAAATGGGTTCTCTTGGGGGAGGTAACCATTTTATCGAGGTATGCCTAGATACAGAGAATCAAGTTTGGTTGATGTTGCATTCTGGTTCCCGTGGTATCGGCAATATTCTCGCCCAGTGTCACATTAATACCGCCAAACAATTGGCAAAAATGGCAGGAAATAAATTGCCCGATCCAGACTTAGCTTACTTTGTCGCTGGTACGGCAGAATTTCAAGCTTACTGGCACGATTTACAGTGGGCGCAGAATTATGCCCGTGTGAACCGCGACGTCATGATGGCTAGGTTTAAGCGGATTGTTGAGAAGCATCTGGCGGGTGGTAAAGCAACTAAACCTTTGTTACAAGTGAATTGCCACCACAATTACGCTGAAAAGGAAGTGCATTTTGACCAGGATGTATATGTAACTCGCAAAGGCGCAGTTCGGGCACAAACTGACGACTATGGTATTATTCCTGGTTCGATGGGGACAAAATCTTTTATCGTTAAAGGTAAGGGTTCTGCTAATAGTTTTTGTAGCTGTTCGCATGGTGCGGGCCGCTTGATGTCACGTACTAAGGCAAAAAACATTTACACCCTTGATGATTTGATTGAGCAAACTGCAGGTGTAGAATGTCGTAAAGATGAAGGCGTTTTGGATGAAATTCCTGGGGCTTACAAACCGATAGATGAGGTGATGAAGAATCAGGCTGATTTGGTCGAAGTTGTGGCAACACTGAAACAAGTTCTTTGTGTAAAGGGGTAAATTTTTACTTTCAACTCAGGTAAGCAAACAGTAAACGTAATAATGGTAATAATAGTCGTCTTAATTAACACTATGATTTCGTTGCTGCTTTTCTACGTAGCTTGGCGAATATGGCAACTTAGGCGGCGGTTGGCTAATATAGCCAATATTTTAATTGCCGCAGACCTTAGTAGCTATGCGGTGCTGCATGAGGCACCAAAAGCGATTTATAGACGTCAGGAAAATATCTATAAAACAAGACTTGTAAATCAAACGCTACAGCTACAAATTCAACAATTTCGGCAGATTTTCGGCTTGTTGTTGCTAGGACAGCAACTTTGGCGACGCTATTTTCATAAACTGCGGTCAGAATCTAAAAAATAATTCTTAACCCTTGCCCCCATCTCCCCATCTCCCATCTTTATATCTACCAGACCCCACTTTGTGTTAAAAGGGTTGAATACTGTAAGTTAATTGCACTGACATTGCTACCCACCCCTATCCTCAAAATCCAACTCTTTAATGAACTCATCAACAAAATCCCTTAACCTGGGAGGTAATTTTTTTTAATCGGCAACTTTTATATTATCTGTTAAAGATAAAGCGATAAAATAGCTTGGATCTTGCAAGGCGTAGAAACCTGTATACAATGGGTACAAGGAGAGAAACCACAAGATGTCTAATAACCGTTCTGGAGTATTTTTTGGTGGTTTGATGCTAGGGGCAACTATTGGTGCCTTGACTGGCTTGCTTGCCGCTCCACGCACTGGACGCGAAACACGGCAACTGCTGAAAAAATCTGCTAATGCTTTACCAGAATTGGCAGAAGATTTATCTACAAGCGTTCAGATTCAGGCAGACCGTTTGTCTACTAACGCACGTTCAAATTGGGATGAAACTTTAGAGCGACTGCGCTTGGCGATCGCTGCTGGTGTAGATGCCAGTCAGCGCTCAAACCAAGTATTAAAGCGACAAAACTCTGACGAAAAGTCAGATTCCGGTTTACAGCATATAGAACCTTCATAAACGATATTACTGTGAGTGAACCCCTGTTTTGGCTGGGACTGTCCATTCTCTTAGTCGCTGCCAGTTTAACTGCTGTTTTGGTAGCGGCGATACCAGCTTTGCAGGAATTGGCACGAGCAGCTCGCAGTGCAGAAAAGTTATTTGATACTCTTTCGAGAGAATTACCTCCGACTCTCAATGCTATCCGCATGACAGGTCTAGAAATCACCGATTTAACCGATGACGTCAGTGAAGGTGTCAAAAGTGCCGCTCAAGTGGTTAAGCAGGTCGATCAAAGTTTGGATAGCGCTAGAAAACAAGCGCAAAATTTGGAAATAGGTACGCGCAGTGTTTTTGTTGGGGTGAAAGCGGCATGGAAAAGTTTTACGCGCCAAAAACCTCCGAAAAGAACAGGTGAGGGCACTCGCCTACCATCAAATCAAAAAACAGCGTTCACGTTGCGAGAACGGGAGACGTCAAGACAAGAAAATGGTCGCACCAAGTCAGAAATTTATCGCAATAATAACGATTACAGCGATGCTACTGCCTGGGAAGAAAATCTCGACGATCAAGAGTAGGGAGTAAAGAAAGGTAAAGGGAAAGACTTAATTCCTTTTTCCTGGCGTTCAACTACTCATAATGTATGCCAAACAATGATGTTTTTCCACAGACCCCAACCCCAGAGAGAACCCCTAGCCCCCACAGCCTCGACTATCCACAAAAACAGAGGTGATATTTTGCATATATTCTATAGATTAGAGTAAAGTTAAAAAGTGTAAACAAATCTCACTTTTCCTGTACTCTCTTAAAATAACTTCTTCCTTCTAAGTAGCAAGAATTGTATAAAAACGTCCATGCAGCACTGTTTTTGGCGAAGAATTCTAGTATCCATTGCCGTATTTTTCTTGGCAGGGTCAATTTGGGCGACGCTCCAAAGCGCCGCTTACGCTTATGAAAATCCCGATCTACTACCAAACACCCCAACTCCGGTAGTTGACTTAGCCAAATCTCTCACTAGTGTTCAAGAAGAGGGCTTGGTCAAAGATTTAGAGAAATTTGAAACTGAAACTGGTTGGAAACTGCGAGTATTGACTCAGTATGACCGGACTCCAGGTCGAGCGGTGATAAATTTTTGGGGTTTGGATGACAAAAGTATTCTGTTGGTTGCAGATTCACGCGGTGGTAACATTCTCAGTTTTAGTGTTGGGGACGCAGTTTACGAATTTTTACCACGTACATTCTGGATAGAATTACAAACCCGTTTTGGCAATTTGTACTTTGTGCGAGAACAAGGCGAAGACCAAGCCATCCTGCAAACCTTAGAAACAGTTAAAGGTTGTTTGCTCAAAGGCGGTTGCAACGTCGTTCCCGGACTACCAAAAGAGCAGTGGGTTCTGACTCTAATTAGCTCTTTGGTTGGTGGCGTAATTTGTGGATTTGCGGCTCAACCACGTACGGAAGGACAAGTATTAGCTTGGCAATGGGCTTTGATTTTCTCTCCTTTATGGGGGATTTTGTTTATTGCCTTTGGTATTGGGCCTGTGGTGACACGGACTTCTGAATGGCTACCTCTAGTTCGCAATATCGCCGGTTTTCTCATCGGTGCTTTGGTTGCCTATCTGTCTCCTCTTTTCAGTCGTCCTTCTAATGCTGAGTCGTGATGGGTGGAGTTAGGAGTTAGGTCTTAACTTTTTCTAGACTCCGTACTCAGCACTTTGCACTCAGGACTGATAAGCTGATATCTGGCAATGCTGGCAGCTTAATCGCTATGGAATGGCACGTAACTGATGCTCAAAGTTTGGCAATAATTGATGGTGAAATTGAAGACCGTGGATTTTCACCCGCTGAATATGAGATTGCTCGGAGGGTAATTTATGCTACAGCAGACTTTGAATATAAATCCTTAATTCAATTTTCTGAGCGTGCCTTGCAAGCTGCGGCTGCGGCACTAGCAGCGCGAACTACAATTGTAGTAGATACGCTGATGGTACAAGTTGGTATCGCATACGACATTCAAAACACCTTTGCAAATCCGGTGTATTGCAGCATGGATGCGCTGACGCGACCCCAAACAGAAAAAACTCGTGCAGCTTGGGGAATTGAAACTTTAGCCAAACGTTATCCAGAGGGCATATTTGTTGTCGGCCAAGCGCAAACTGCCCTCACAACACTAGTTGATTTAATTGAAGCTGAGGAAATTAAACCTGCTTTGATAATTGCTACGCCAGCAGGATTTGTAAATGTGGATACAGCCAAAGAACGCTTGCGAGATTCTTTAATCCCAAATATTACAATTGAGGGTCGTAAAGGTAATGCTGTTGTCGCTGCTGCAATTGTTGATGGGTTGGTAGATTTAGCTTGGCAAGCTTATGGGGAAGTTAAGAGTTAGGAGTTTGGAGTTTGGAGTTAGAAGGAGCGGAGCAACGCAACCCAGTGAGGAAGTCTTTATGTTAAAAATTCATAACTCATAACTCCTAACTTTTCCCACTCCCTTATTCATCATCATAAGAGCGGCGACGGCGGCGGGGCCTGTCGTCTCGGTCATCTCGCAAGCGGCGACTGACTTCAGTAAAGAAATCCCTTTGTACATAGGGATAATCGCTAACCCAGAGGTTCCGATTGGGAATATAAATGTCGGTGATTTCTTCAATCCGGCTTAAATCTGGGCGATTGGAAAGCACTAACATTTCTGCCATCTGACCGCGAACAATTTCTTTGTGGTTCGGGCGTAGTGGTGCTTGAAACTCGGCAGTAAATCCCGAGTCATCGCCTAGTTCTAAGTTAATGCGTTTTTCTCGGTTTTCTACAATTACTAACTCACCTTTGTTATTGACGGTTTCTTGTTTGCCAATCAACTCTTCTGTAATCCACCAGTCCAGCACTCGACCGCGAAAAAAACCGCTGTACTTGTATTTGCGGCATTTGGCATTACGTATACTTGCCCAAAGAACTGGTCCCCACAGCCAGTAAAAAGCGCCGAATAGTCCAAGAATAAAGATAATTGAACCAAAATCAAGCCTCAAAATAACTTTCACAAGCAGTATGATAGCGGCTGCAACTACAGAAATTAATAGCCGCTGCAAAAATTCTGGAAACTTCCCCCAGCAATACTTATACTGTGGACCAGTGGCAATCCAGGGGATGAGTTGATTAAATTTTTCGCGAGTCAGTGGAACTAACATGAGTACTGGGTGCTAAGTGAGTCGTGCTGAGTGTTTTAGAGTATCTTTTCTAATCCATATACTAGCGACTTTAACTGAAGGACTTTGCGAATTGCTAGTAGGACTCCCGGCATATAACAGGCGCGATCGCTCGTATCGTGGCGTAATGTATAAATTTCACCAGGTGCGCCAAATATTACTTCCTGATGTGCTATCAATCCCGGCAATCTGATGCTGTGAATCCTAATTCCATCCAGAGCTTGACTGCCTCTTGCCCCTTTGATTTTCTCCGTTTCTTCCACAACTGGCGGGTTAAAAGTTTTACCCATTTCTGCGAGCATTTGTGCGGTTTGAATGGCGGTACCACTGGGAGCGTCGGCTTTTTGGTTGTGATGGAGTTCAATAATTTCTACATGGTCAAAATATTTAGATGCAGTGACTGCGGCTTGTTGTAACAACACCATCCCAATCGAAAAATTAGGAATTATCAAACATCCTGTACTAGCTTTTTCGGCAAAATCAGCCAAATCTTGAATTTGTTCGGGACTTAACCCAGTGGTACCAACTACAGGACGGATACCATAGGCGATCGCGCTGCGAATATTGTCATAAATTGAATCTGGATGGGTAAAGTCCACCATTACTCCCGGCTGCATTTGTCTTTCACCAGCCACATAGCCCAGCATTGGTTCCAACTGATTGGTAATTGGTACTTCCAATGGTTCGCTTAAACCTGCCAGTTCCCCTGCGTCTTTACCTTGATGTTCAGGACTAGTGGCAATTGCACCCATTAAATTCATATCTGGTGCTTGCGCTACGGCTTTGACCACCTCGCGACCCATTTTACCAGTAGCACCATTAATCACGACTGGGATAAAATCTTGCTTCGCCATAGTCAAAAGAAAAATTTAAGAGCCAACAAGGGCATTGTAGGAGAATGTGGTTATTAAATCTCCTGCCCCTAAATTGCAAGTTATTTAGGTAAACTACTCAAATACTGGTGACCACTAACCAATAACCAATAACAATTTACTCAACTTATACCATTTTTATATGAAGATGCATACAAAAACCCCACCGCCTGCGGCACCTCCCCGTATGCTTTGGGGAGGTTTGGAGGGGTAAAAATTATATGCAGCTTCACAGCAAATTGGTATTAGATTCTACCTAGATTATGCAGTCCTAAAATAACTCCCGCTCCTAAAATATGACCAAAGGAAGTCGTCGCTAATACTGCAGGTAAACCAAATCCGCCAAAAAAGTTAGATGACGGCATTGCTGGCTCTGCATTGGGATATTTGATGGTATATTTACCGAGTGCGATCGCTAAGATATTACAGACAATCATAATCGCCGCAACTGCTGGTGTCCATTGGAATGTTGCGGGTACAACGGCGAGAAAGGTGGATGTTAGCAACTGGCTTTCTCCTATTTTAAGTTGTGAATCGTTGAATTTACATATTTGAATTCTTACCAAATAATTTCAACAGAAGTCAAATTCGGAATTATTAGTTAACATTTATTGTTAATGCTTATTGAAGAAGGAAGAAGGTTTATATATGGGATTCAGACAAGGCACGTTTGAAGAAGGAAGCTTCCATACAACTGTTATGAGGATTGCTCGCGAACCTCACGGTCACGATGGGGGTATAAAAATAACATTAGCCTATTCCCTACTCCCTATTTGAAAGACAGAAGAATGCAACAATTAAGCGTCAGATAATTTAAACTCGAAGTGATAGTGATTATTGCCTTGACTTGTTATGTCTCAAACTACAGATTCTTTACCACCAGCCCTTGCTAAGATTGTCCAACGCTTTCAACGCGCTTCTGACCCAAAGCGACGCTACGAGCAGCTAATCTGGTACGGTCAGAAGATGGGGGAATTTCCGGATTCTGATAAGCTACCAGAAAATAAGGTTCCTGGCTGTGTTTCTCAGGTTTATGTCATAGCTTCTCTCGAGTCCGGAAAGGTGATGTTTCAGGGTGATTCTGATTCCCAATTAACCAAAGGATTAGTGGGGCTTTTGATTGAAGGGTTACATGGACTGACTCCCAGCGAAATTGTCCAATTAACTCCAGATTTTATCCAAGATACTGGCTTAAATGTTAGCCTGACACCTTCTCGGGCTAATGGGTTTTACAATATTTTCAAAACTATGCAAAAAAAAGCGTTGGAATGTCAGCCGACTTAGTTAGTAACGATATTAACGGACATAAAATAATTATTTAGGGTTAGTTGTTATTGGTTAGTGCGTATGGAGTCATTGGTAACCAACAACTAACAACTAACAACTAACAACCAACAAATAACAATTATGATTTCAACTGTTAACAGTATTGGTGGAGTAGTTAAAGATTACATCTGGAGTTGGCAAAAACAGCAAATTCGCGTAGTTTATGAAACCCTTGGTGCTGGTTCTCCATTGTTGCTGCTCCCAGCTTTTAGTAGCGTTTCCATGCGTTCGGAAATGGCTGAACTCGCCAAGCTGTTATCTCCCCATTTTCAAGTTGTCGCGGTAGATTATCCTGGTTTTGGTGAATCTTCACGTCCCAGTTTGGATTATCGACCAGAAATATATCACCAATTTCTGGAAGATTTTGTCAAATCAATATTTAATACCAGTGTCGCAGCGATCGCCGCTGGTCATGCTGCTAGTTATGTACTGCAATTAGCTCAAAAACTGCCGACCGTGTTTTCACGGATTGTCTTGGTAGCACCTACTTGGCGCGGTCCTTTGCCAACAATGGGAGCAAAGCCACAAATAGCTGGGATGGTCAGAGAATTAGTGCGATCGCCCATTATCGGACAAACTATTTACAAGCTCAACACCGCACCATCTTTTTTAAGTTGGATGTACAGTCGTCACGTCTTTACCGATGCTGCGAAACTCACACCGGATTTCATCAATGAAAAATGGCAAAGCACTCAACAACCGGGTGGGCGATTTGCACCAGCAGCATTTGTGACAGGAAATTTAGATGCGGTACGCAACCAAGATGATTTTTTGGCGCTGGCTCAGATATCCGTACCATTAATGGTAATAATTGGAGAATCATCCCCGCCAAAATCGCGGTTAGAAATGGATGCTTTAGCGGCGCTACCAGGAGTACAAGCAGTTACTCTTCCTGGTTCCTTAGGAATGCATGAAGAATATCCCGCCGTTGTTTGTGAAGCGATCTTGCCCTTCTTAAAAGCGCTATCATAAAGCGGATAATGATTATCGTTAAACACGCTCGGTCAAATCCTTAAAGATTCTTTAATATTATGTCCGTTGCTACACCAAATACAATTCCTGTGACCGTTTTGACTGGCTATTTAGGCGCAGGGAAAACAACACTCCTGAATCATATCCTCACCTATGAACACGGCAAAAAAGTCGCTGTTATAGTCAATGAATTTGGAGAAGTCGGTATAGATAATCAATTGGTTATCGATGCAGATGAAGAAATCTTTGAAATGAATAACGGCTGCATCTGCTGTACGGTACGCGGTGATTTGATTCGCATCATCGGAAATTTAATGAAGCGCCGAGATAAATTTGACCACTTAGTAATTGAAACTACTGGACTAGCTGACCCTGCACCAGTGATTCAGACATTCTTTGTGGATGAAGATATGCAGGATATGTTAGAGCTAGACGCGGTGGTGACAGTAGTCGATGCCAAACATATATGGCAACATTGGGAAGCAGATGAAGCGCAAGAACAAATCGCCTTTGCTGATGTAATTTTGCTGAATAAAACAGATTTGGTAGCACCAGATGTGTTAGATGAATTAGAAAAGCGGATTCGGTCAATGAATGCGATGGCAAAAATCCACCGCACCCAGAACTCTGAGTTAGGAATGGATGCCTTGTTGGGTGTGAAAGCCTTTGATTTGGAACGTGCTTTAGAAATTGACCCAGATTTTTTAGGGGAAGATGCCCACGTACATGATGAAAGCGTGTATTCAGTGGCTTTTGTGGAAGAAGGCGAACTTGATGGCGAGAAGTTAAACGCTTGGCTGAGTAAATTATTGCAAACTCAAGGTCCAGATATCTTCCGGATGAAGGGTATTTTGAATATCAACGGTGAGAATGACAGGTTTGTCTTCCAAGGTGTGCATATGATATTTGATGGCAAACCCGATCGCCCTTGGAAAGAAACTGAAACCCGCAACAACCAACTAGTCTTCATCGGACGCAACCTTGATGAAGCGAAACTGCGAGAAGATTTTCTTGCTTGTATGGCATAAAAAAAAAGTTAGGAATTAGGAGTTATGAGTTAGGAGTTGAAGACAAAAAAGTTATAAAGTTATGAACTAGAAAAGGTAATTAACTCCTAACTCCTCATTCCTAACTCCTCATTCCTAACTCCTCATTCCTAATACCGTTTCTTTGTGAAGCTGCATATATTAACCCCCGGCTACGCCGTCCCCCCTTGGCAAGGGGGGACTACAGGGGGGTCTTGATTATGTGCATCTTCATACAAAATTGGTATAACTCCTCATTCCTAACTCCTAACTCAAAAAGCTCCCCCATTTTCATGAACCCTTCAACCGTCAACTCCAAGGAATTTCAAGAACAGTCAAAAGCGACGCTATCAGATTATGTAACAGCGATCGCCTGGTCAACGATAGGGACAATTTTTGCTGCAACATCTGCTGCTGGTGAAGTTGCGCTGTGGGAATCGGACAATCTGACAATTTTACAGGCTGCTCAAGTTGGCGGGAAATCAGTAGACTGCGTTGCTTTTTCTCACGATGGGCAATTTCTGGCAGTTGGCGGACAAAGTGGACAAGTGAAAGTTTGGCGTTTCAGTGAATTAATTTCAACTTTAGAAAATGCCCCCGCTTGGGTTGATAAATTGGCTTGGAATCCAAAAAATAACCAGCTAGCTTTTTGTTTGGGGCGCTACGTCCAAGTGTGGGATGCTGACAGTAGTGAAATAATCGTCACCCTAAATTTTGATTCTTCCTCGGTGTTGGGTATTGATTGGCGAAATGATGGACAATACCTAGCCGTTTCTGGTTATCAGGGAGTGAAAATCTGGAACAGCCAAAATTGGGATGATGAACCATATGTATTAGATATCCCTTCCGTCAGTGTAGCTATGGCGTGGTCACCCGATGGCAAATACCTCGCCTCTGGTAACATGGATCGGACTCTAACTGTAATTGAATGGGGTAACATTAGCGAACCTTGGGTAATGCGCGGTTTCCCCGGTAAACTTCGCCATCTTGCTTGGTCAGAAATCACCAACCAAGGGGGAGTACCTTTGCTAGCATCCTCCAGTGTTGAAGGCATCGTGGTCTGGGAAAAATCCACCGATGAATCTGTAGGCTGGGAAGCCACAGTATTAACCAATCATGTCGATGTAATTCACGCGATCGCCTTTGCACCCAAGAGTTTACTCCTTGCTTCTTGTGCTGGTGACGGTTGGTTGTGTTTGTGGAACAAAGCCAAAACAGTATCTCAAGTTCTCACAGGTGTCAGCAATGGGTATTCTTGTTTAGCTTGGCATACCGAAGGGAAACTACTTGCTGCAGGCAGTGACAGTGGCGAATTATTCGTCTGGTCAAAGGTTTCAGGGGGTCAAGGTTTTGGGGCTAAATAAAAAATATTTATATAGGGCTTGCTGAAAAACTCTACAAAGCGAATCTAGATACCACACAGTATACAAAATGGTAGTTTCGGAGGTTGGTTTTCAAATTCACCCCACAATTTTCTAGCGAAAGGCAGGGTTTTTGACCCTTTAAACCTTATAACCTTGCACCTGTTTCAAATAAAAAGGATTGAAACCCTTATTTTGAATAGGTTCTAACTTTATTCATCAAGCCCTATATAGTAGGATCGGCTCGTAAAGGCTGTAGGGGATGCGCTGCAAAAAACCTTGTCAAACTTATCTATTCATAGCTAAGTAGACAGGTAAACTATCTGCGCTAGTTTTTAATTTAATATTAGGGGTACACTGTACCTACAAAGTATTCCCAACCTTTTAAAGGATGGTATTTGCCGTAGCTTGCCCTGTAACAGACAGTTAGTCTGTGCCTATTTATGACCAGAACTAGTCTGGCGACCAAACTTATACGTCTCGACTCTAATTGATCCTCTGGTCGTTCAGAGTGGGGATGGTACAAGTTTTAGTGCTTATCTTTAATATTGTAACACAATTGCAAAACTTTGGATGATTTTGGATAGTTTTAGTGAAGAAAACGACTACTTAGTAATAGCCGATCGTTCCCAAAATTATCCCTTTTATATCCGTTGCCGAGCTTATCCTGATAATCTGGCGTTTGATTAGTTACTAATAATAGTGAGCATTGCAATAACGCCAGTTCGATTTCTTTATGTCAAAAAAACTACCAGGTACTACCCTTCAACGTCTGATTCTTCTCTACCTAACTGTAGGATTATTTGGGTGTAATAATTTACCCAATATAGCAAATAATTCTTCCACTACCAACATCGAATCTGATGTAGTAAATAGAAATCTTCCAAAAGTGGTAGCAACTACAAGTGTATTGTGTAGTTTAGCCAAACAGATTGCAGGAGATACAATTAATCTTACTTGTTTGATTCCCACAAAAAGCGATCCCCATCTTTATCAGCCAAAGCCAGAAGACCGCGAAGCCATTGAGCAAGCTAAACTGATTCTCTACAATGGTTATAATTTGGAACCAGGATTAATTAGAATAATTAGAGCATCGAAAAATCGCGCTGCGAAAATAGCCGTTGCTCAAGTTGCAGTTCCTCAACCACAACAAGTAAAAGAAAATGGTCGAACAATACCAGACCCTCATATTTGGCATAATGTTAAGAATGCCAGTATTATGGTAGATGTTATTAGTAGCAATTTAAGGAAACTACAGCCAAATAATGTAGTAATTTATAATAATAACTCGAAAAAAACTAAAAGTGAATTAGTACAACTAGATTCTTGGATAAAATTGCGAATTACGAGCATTCCCGAGAATCAACGCAAATTAATTACAACTCATGATGCAATGGGTTATTATGCCAAGGCCTATGGTTTTTCCATTGCTGGCGCATTGCAAGGTACTAATACTAGGGAAAAACCAACGAACGCAAGAATAAATGCCCTTTTTAAAGGCATTCAACAAGCTAAAATCCGGACAATTTTCGCAGAGACAACAGTCAACTCCAATTTAATAGAGGGTGTGGCAAAAGAAGCGAAGGTGAGAGTTTCAGAAAGGAAACTATATACAGAAGGACTTGGTGAACCACGAAGCGGTGCGGATACTTACCAAAAAATGATGGCAGCAAATACACGTACTATTGTAGAAGGCTTGGGTGGAACATACTTGATATTCCAGCCGAAAGCCTCTAAGAAATAATTGAAGACGTACCTGCTCAATTAGCTATTATTGCACCACCTGGTTTAGCAGAGGGTACTACCGTCTATTTTATGAGGAAAGGTGCGTTGCCTGATGAGACAGGTACTTGGAAACCGATTTGGATTTCTGAAGAGTATGGTTTAGTGGGTGCGGATGGTTATATTCGCACACAATCGCCACCATATTCCGGGGTATTGCGTCCTGGGGAATATATGATGGGCAGTGGTGGCGTGAGTTTGGTCAAAGGCAAGATTAGCATTTCCCATAGTTACGACTTACCAATGGTTGGATATGGAATTGACTCTATTCTCAACTAAAGATAGAAACTTGCTCTCAGCCTTAGTTCCAATAATCCTTGATAAATAAGGTTTGTAGCCCCTAAAATCCGTCGAACTCACGTTAAATCAACAATTTCATAATAGGGTAATGGATTTTGACCAGTCCCCATTAACCAACGCGCATCGGGTTTCCAAGCACCATTTAATTCTTCACGGCGACGAGTTTGAACCGTTAGCTTATTGTCCTGTAATTTTAACAAATTATATTGTAAAGGATAACCAAGAACCCATTCCCTAATAGGTGCGCCAAATGTCCCCGCACAAACTATATATAATTTACGTCCTGTAGTGTTCAAGTCGTAGCGATAGAGGCTATTTTCGGCTTTATGAATATGTCCATGTAGGGCAACGCGAAAACCAGCTTGGGCTAATCTTTCCATAAAGCCTGTATCTTTGATGCGGTCTTCGTAGGGGCTATTTAAGGGGTGATGCCAAACAGCTATTTTAAGGCAATTTTGGTAGGCTGGATTTTGGCGAATTGTTTTTAATGCGTTAGAAATTGCACGGGGATGAATACCCGCACGGGTTCGGTAGTGATGGTCTAATTGCCAAGCAGAATTTAAGCTAAGTATCAATAAATTTTGTTCTGGTAAATAATTTAAAATTCCTTGTTTATCGTATTCTAAAGGATAATTTTCACCTTTAACTTCTTGATAAAAATAGCTGAAATACGTAAATCTTTGTTCATATTGTTCTGAATCTAAAACTTCAATGATTTCGCCTTTATCAATAATATGATTTTCGTCAAGATATCCCGTATAGTCTTTTCTTTGTTTTGAGGTATAAGAACTTCCGGAAAACTGCCAGTTTAAGTCGTGATTTCCGGGAGCTATAATAATTTGCTTTGGTGTTAATTGAAATTCACCTGTTAAATCGTCGATAAATTGTTTTGCGGCAATGTATTCTTCCTGGATTGATTTATTGGCGATATCGCCGGATAAAATTAAAGCATTGAGTTTATCGCACCCCAATTCGTAACGTAAATCTTGGGCTAGGGTGTCGTACCAATTGTAAGCGTCATCAGTATTGCCAAAGTGTAAATCTGAAAGATGGAGAATCTGGGTTAGGGGAATAGATATTTTTGAAGAAGAGGGAGAAGTAGGGGTTAGTGTTGGAGCGATCGCAGGTTTTGTTTGTAGGTTTTCTATTTCCCGTGTAATTTCTTGGATTTGGGTTTGAACTTCCTTTATTTCCTGTTCTAATTGAAAGCGAGTACCTGCATCAACTTTGATAATTTTATCTCGCTGTAGAAATACAAGCTTGTTTTGCAACAACTCACGATTATCTTGTAGCTGCTTAAGAATATCTTCCGCCATCACTCATTCCCCTATACTGAGTAACTAGGATACATGAGAAGATGTAGCGCGATCGCAAAATTTGCTAAACATATCCTCATCATGCAAGTAGGGTGAACGGTGCGATACTCCGTAGGAGTGGCTGCCGCCATCGCATTCCCTCATCAACTAGAAGGCTGTTGTTGTGCAGCTTCTGATACCTCCTCAATAGTCAAATCTAACTCAATTGCAATTTGTTGAATAGTTAAACCTAATGCTAAAAATCGAGGTACTGTTTTTAACTTTGCTCTACGCTCACCTTCTGCGAAAGCTTGCTGGTACACTCGTGTTTGTTTCAAGTCGCTTAATCCAAACATTTCTTGTATCTCCTCGATGTCCATGTTGGGAAATTTATAAACTAAAATCGTTTCGATAATTTGTAACAATTGCTGCTGTTGGGGTACTGATGCAATTTCCTGGTTGGTTCTGGTGATTAGCTCCCTGGCTTCCTGTATTGCCTTATCTTCATTTTCTATTACTAATTTAATCGTAGCAATGCCGATGGGTAGGGATGGGTTTTCTCCTAGTTCGTTTAGATAAATGGGGGTGACTCTCCCGGAAGCGAAGGATTCGCGGTAATGGGTGGTTTGTGCGGTGTCGATGCTGCGGGTTGGGTAAATAACTACGGCTAACCAATCGTTTTTGGGTTGGTTTTGGCGGAGGTATAGGTTAATTTCTGTAAATAGTCGGGAGTAAATTTCTGTGTCTGGTTGAAATTGGACTTCGACAAAGTAAATTGGTTGTTCTTCTGTTTGGGGGAGGAATACACCGTCGATACGGAATGCTGTTTGCTTGATTTCGACTGATGAGAATTGGTAGTTAGTAGCTGTTTCAAGAGAATTTCCAATGAGTTCAAAGAAAATATTCGGGAATTCTTGGAATAGACGGTAGAATATGCTGTCGGTTTTCACTGGGTTGGTGCGATCGCTTTATCTCTGGAGATATTTTATGATGTTGTGCGATCGCATATCAAGACTGATCATCAACCGTTTGCACCTATTTAACAGAAGAATCACATTTACCCCTCTTCTGTCACTCTCCCTAGATAAAAAGATGTAACCCTTACCAGACAAGAGTTTTAGCTTAAAGCAATGATTGTATCCATCATATTAGAAAATAAAGCCACAAACCTAATCCCAGTCAGAGTTTAAAAAGTTGCCTTTGATTTTTGTTTTCGGAGAGTGACAAAAGAGGGGTATTTCCTAAAACTACGCAAATACTACTTAATGCTTGCTGATAATTTTCCATATCTTTTTGTTCGAGGGCAATTTTCGCGGCTTGTTGTAGGTCCGCAACTGCTTGCGTATGATACTGATCCGCTTGTTTGCCGCCATATTGTGCCAATTCATAACGCACTACACCGCGTTTTAGATAAACTTTTGGAAGTTGCGAATTTATACTCAAAGCTTTGTTAAAATCATCGATTGCCTGTCGATATTCTTGTTCAAATTCGCTACTATATTGACCAATTTGATAGCGAACAACTCCACGTTGAAAATAGGCTTCAGCCTTCGATGGGTTAAGATTGATTGCTTTATTGAAATCCTGAATAGCTTTTTGATAATCTTTTTGGGAATCACCACTATATTTAGCTATTTGGGCATGAACAATTCCACGACGAATAAACGCATCTACTTCGTTGGGATTGAGGCGAATTGCGTTATTGAAATCTTCAATAGCATCTTTATAATTTTTGTCTGGGTCGCTGCTATATTCAGCTAATACTAGGCGAACATTACCACGAGCAATGTAAGCCTTGATTTCGCTGGGGTTTATTTGTATTGCTCTGTTGTAGTCAGAGAGTGCAGCGTCATACTGTTTGATGTTGTAGTAGGCATTACCGCGATTTATATAGGCTTTAGCATAGTTAGGCTCACGTTTAATTGCTGTCGTAAAATGTTCTATTGCGCTTTCATAATCTCTCTCCTTATAGCGAGCATGTCCGAGTTTATAAGCATCCTCAAAAGTTAATTCATCTGCTTGACTAAATATCTCTTTTGGAACATCCTGCTTTATAATTGTACTTTTAACACTAATATCAATTGCAATTAATATGGTTGTGCTTGCTATAATTAATGATATTATTATCGGTAGATACTTATGTGAGAAATTATTTATGGTTGATAAATTCAGATTTATTTGTTTTGGAATAGATAGGCTAACACTAGGTAAATTAAGCAACTTTTAATTGATGTGATAGCACACCGAAGGGAACCATCGAACCATCTTGGTCAATTAATAATATTAGTTCTGATTTATTTATCCGACGGGGGATTAATATTGGTTTTAGCAATAAACCTTTGCGTCCGATATCGTCTACTGTTGCAGCGATATCCAATTCTGTTGGTGTTCCTTCCCGTACCATACGACGAAAGTAGCGCCAAATCTGTTTCATTTGTCGCTGGGATACGGGTAAATAATCTTTGGTTAACAGGAAGTCATAATTTGACATGGTGTTATTTGTGACTGGCTGATATGGTATATCTATTTTAATTTTTTCTACAGTTTGACGATTTGAGTTTCCTGAAAACCAAGATTTAGAATCAGATTCGTCTTGGGAAGTAGCTTTAATTGGAGTGAATTTATTTTTGCTGAAGCGTGGAAGTAACCAACGAAATAGGAAATAACTAGATGTCAAAGCAATTATGAATAATAAAACGAGTAAAAACCAATTTTTTTGAATTTGAATTTGATTTGTTGGGCTGGGTGTTGTTTGCTGTATTGGGCTAGGTGTTAATGTAAGAATTGATGTTGCCGTGGGGATAGGATTTGGTGTTTGCGATTTTTGTATGTTATTATCTACGATTCCTGAAATAAATCCAATTAAAGCAGTTGCTAAAAGAATATTGCGAATCGTAGAAAATTTTTTGCACTTTTGGTGTCGATCGCTAACTATTTCTGAAGCTTCGATATTTTGGCGATCGCTTTCATTTTCATCTGCTATTAATTCTTGAAAATAATGTTCAAATATTTGCTTATCTTGGGTAGATTTCACCCACAAAGTCTGACATAAGCTTTTCAAGGCAACTTTATCCCTAATCCCAAATCCACCTTGCAAGGACTTTAAAATCATCTGTGAAAGGTAATTCGTCAAATTCCATCTCTACTATATCCAACCAATCGTTTAGCTCTCCCTCGCAAAATGGATTTATGGCGGGCAATTTCATAAATATTGTCGTTTCCCAGTTGAGAACTTGCCGCTCTGTTTCCGCTTCTTCGATTGCTTTACGAAGCTGAAACAATACCAAAGGGTTTGCTTCTCTAATTTTTGACTTCTCCAAGTCAAAAATTTTTTCATCTAGTAGTTCGATTAGTTTAAGCAATTCCTCACGGTGATTCATGTAAGTGTTGACACATACCGTATCAGTTAGTTCCTAGAGTGGCATCTCAAGACAACTTGATTTATCTAGCTACATCGCCAACACACCCTGTTACAGATATATACCAGAATTGTTTAATCTATAAAATAGGTGTTTTGTATTTCATTGCCATCAAGTTAACGGGAATCCCATGTCAAATCTACAGTTGCCGAGCCAAGAACCCCAATCCTTCGAGATTTTTGAATTAGAACTACTGAAACAAGAATATTTTTTTATACAGAATACCATCGAAGACTACAACAAACAAATATGGGCAATCAAAGCGCTGGGAATCGCTGGTACAGGAGCAGTTTTGTCACTAATGCTGGAGAAAAAAGCAGGTGTGAGTCCGAGGGCGATCGCGCTTGTAGGTTGTGTGATTCCTTTGTTTTTCTGGCTACTGGAAAGTCAGTGGAAACACTTTCAGCGTGGTTTTTATCCCCGCGTAGTGGAAATTGAATCTATCTTGGCAGAATCGGGAATGCGAGAACCAGCTATTTTTGGTGGTTGGTCGCGGGTACTGAAGCGGACAACAGCACCGAAACGGAATGGTTATGTGTGGGATGGTTTGCTCAATCCCAGTGTGTTTATTAGCTATGTTTTGGAAATTGGATTTTTGTTAATTATGGCTGCGATCGCGCCTAAGTTGGGTAAGTGAGTATTATGCTGTAAATCTAAATCATCTTCAAAATTGATGAAAAAGCTCAAAAGTTCAAATATTTGCTTTTTAATATTTGCAAATAAGCGACTATTAGAAGGTTTAGCTTTCTTTAACCAATCGAGTAACCCTAACATTCCTGTTCCTAAATCTTCACTCGTATCAAATAAATTGCTAAATTCTTCCTTTAATGAATGCATTATTGCTATTAAAGGGGATGCTTCTCTAATTCTATCTAATTTTTCTTGTTGTTTTTCTGTGAGCTTATTCTCCGCTTTTAAAATTGTATATTTATTGCCCTTTAAACTATCATACGTTTCGCACTTCTCGTTTTGCGATCGCAGTTGGAGCATCTAGTAAGTTTAAATTCCTCTTTTTCTCTTAAGCAAGAGCGAACGTACAACTGAAATCTTCTAAAACTAACAAATGTTACGTATTTTTCAATAATAAATATGTATAAATAGAGTAAGTAATTAAGGATAAAATTCTCTATGAACTGGAAAAATGTAGGATTATTCACCAGTGGGATTGTAATATCAGCTACAATCTCATCGATGCTTGCAGAAATAGGGAATGCCCAATCAGTGCAATTACTCAATCCTAGTTTAGTAGCAACCCAAGGAAAAACAGTTCAAGATTTTGTCCCCAAAGGTTGGAAAATTCAGGATAAAGTCGAGGGAGATATAAATAGCGATCGCAAACCAGACACAGTATTAACATTAATCGAAGCGGGAACACAAAGCGATCGCGCCCGTGCAATAATAATTTTAGTCAAACAAGCAAACGGAAAGTTACAGCGTCTTGCAGTAGCTAACAAATTGTTACTATGTTCATCCTGTGCAGGTGTTTTAAGTAGTCCAGATGGAGCAAATTCAACTATTAAGATAAAATCGGGTGTTATAATAGTATCCCAGTTAAGTGGTTCTAGAGAAGCTCGTGAAGCTACACACCGTTTTTGGATAGATAAATCTTCTAAACGACTAATATTAATTGGTAAAGATATTCTTGATTATGACCGTGCTAATGGCGATTCAACTTTGACTAGTATTAACTATTTAACAGGACAACAAATCGTAGAAAAATCCCAGAGTCAAAAAGTAGTCTCTACTAAAAAGTCTACTATAGCGAAGAGTAAACAGTTCATTGAAACTGTTAACATCGAAGCTGATTAATTAGACTATATAATTTATTAGTTTAAATATTGCTGCAATTTAAATATCAAATGAAAGCATCGCAGCAATATTTCCACTGAATAATGATAGGGCTTCCCATAGAACCATCCTTCCACAGTTCGTTCGTGATAGCCAGTTAATGCCGATAAAGTTGTAAGACAAGCTTTCATATAACCATGAGGATTTCGTTCCCCATTGCACGGCAATTCGACTCCAGGATGAATAATTGGTATCCAGATCAAACACCATTCCTGTGGGTTCATTGGTTCGAGGAGTTTAAAGAATATCTGTTGGTTATTGGGGTTGTGTTGGGTTTGTAATGAAATGAATTTCACAAACCAACGAGGAATTTTCTTTGTGTTAGTTTGTTTTTCAAGACAAAATTGCATTTAATTACCAGGAATGAAGTAAGCAGTTAATTAATTTGGGCGTGTAGTTGTTCTTGCTCACCGAAATGTCGCCGAGCTAAATCGAGTGCCTCTATTACGGAAACAATATTTGTCGCAAGTCTAATTTGATGTAAATCTAAAAAGCTATTTCTTGCTGTTGATAAGTGCGATGAGAGGCTTTCAAATCTGAAATAAAGGCAGAAATAGTACTAACTCCTCGACGAATTTGACGAAACCTTCGGAATCAACTTCACCAATGCCACAAACGCCACAATTCTTACTAACCAAGCCATAGCGACAATCCTCGACGACGACGCAGAACCAACCCTAACAATTGCTGACAGAACCATTACCGAAGGGCATCGTTTGAAGCACGAAAACCCACACCACTTTGCATGATTTTTATGTGAATTTATAAGCAAAAAGCAATGGCGATATCAATCCATTGCTTTTATAAAAATTATTATCGATATACACCCATCCCAATAAGAAATACTAATAATTAATCGCGTCAAACTCACTAAAGATTATGCGGCAATTTCATTTGCACTCTTCTTTTCGCCGCTTGAATGCGTTTTTTTACGCGCATTACCCGACACATTCTGAAAATCAAGGTCTAAATCGCGTACTTCGTTTGGACAAAACTCAATCAAATCGAACGGCATGATTTTACGATTGGGAGTGCCATTAATGTCGCACAACTCATTTATCGCGTTGTATATCTGTATATAGCGCTTTTCATTGATTTCGGGCAAAAATTCGGCTCGGCGCAACTTACTGACAGTGGTTGTACTTACGTTCATAAAAGCTGCAAGTTGCACTGTCTTTATGTGGCACCTATCCATTACCACTTTCAATCTCCAGCGTATCGCTCCTTTTATTTTCATACAAAACACCAACAGTTACATTTAAATATATTCTAAAGCCACAGAAGATATATGTGAAAGAAACTTCGTATTGTTAAATTATGTAACGAGAACACAACTAAAGGTTACGCGCATTATTTAATAAATGTAGTTGGCTACACAAATGCAGCCAACTACAAAATCAAAAAAATAATTCTAGCTGCAATTATACCATGAACACCACAACCTATACACCAGTATCGCTAGACAAAATTGATACACTAGATTCATCAACGCTTGGAATAATCGAGTTGGCAAAGGCATTGTTGAGCGATAAACAATATTTACCTAAGTCTGAATTTACCAAAATCATTAAATCCTTTGGGTGGGGGAAACGGTTGGTACAACGCTATTTAAAGATAGCTTTAGCCTTTGCGGATGTGGAAATAAACAAGTTGGCAAAAATCGAACCATGCACGCTGTTTAAAATTACATCGACCAAAAGGTTTGCTAATGTCGTGCAAGGGATAAGGAATAGTGTGGGTCATGTAACGCAGCAACTGGTGGAGAATTTAATTGAGGCTTCCAAAAGACCACGCACAGCAAAACCCGACAAACCAAGTATATGGCGAGCCGAGAAAGATGGGTCGAGAAGCTGTGTTGTGCCACCCATAAAGGAAGACGACCAATATACAGGAATGTCCATACAGCGAGCGATGGATAACGAAGGAATGACAGCACAATCGTTTGTAAGGGAAGCTGCTGCGTTTCGGGAAGCGTGTTTATCTGGTGCGTTCTTATTGGTGGGTGAATTACCACCACATTTGCAAACGATATTGGGTGATAAGTTGGAATATAGCGCACCAACACCAGTCGATGATATTGAAGTTAAAACTTCAAACGAGCAAAACGAAACTGATGAAACAGTGGAAGTGGTCGAAGCTGTGGAGACAGCAGTCGAACCGATGGAAGTATCACAAATTCAAGTAGCGATCGAAACGAGTATTGAGGTAAATGAAGATTCACCATTGAACAACTCAACGGAAACGAAACCATACGAAAAAATTGCTGACTTGGTGGTTCAATGCACCACATCGAGCGAAATCGTCGCAATCACGTCCGGGTTTGATGAACGAACTGGTGAAAAAAGTTGCAATGTGCTTGCCGAATCGGACAAACAATGCATCAAAATAATGAAAGGATCTTGCGAGACAATTCCATCAATAAAAGTTGGGGACAAAGTGAATTGGGAAAACCACTATCCCCACTTGAGTCAATGGCTACCCCTTGAAGTGCAAGAAATTAACAATGGGCAAGTCAGACTGGAATTGTGCAATTTTCTAGTACCAATCGAGGAATTATCGTTAGCTCAGTAACACAAAATCAATTGGAAAAATAAATAACAATATAATCCAGAGCAAACACATCTAAATTTAAGGGTGCAGGGTGTGACGTAACCGCACTCTGCCGTCCACGCGATACTATTCTCCTCCAAAGAGGCTCCGCCATAGCTTGCTTCCTTGGAGGGGTACAAAGATGGTTGCGGCATCGCAAGCGTCCAAGTTATGCTGCCAGTCGATAATTTATGGTAGCCTCAAAAAAATCAGGATAGTCCGAGGGGGAGAAGAGAGGAATTTTTCTTCTAACTCCCCGACTCCTCCCCTCCCCCCCCATCTACAAGCTAGATGACACTTACACCGCCACCAATGGTACAGTTACCTTTGCCCCCGGTGAAACAACCAAAACTATCACCGTTCAAGTTCTGGGTGATACCATCGATGAGTTTGATGAAAGCTTCTTCTTCAATCTGAATAATGCCACAATTATTACCAATCAAGCCATAGCGACAATCCTCGACAACTTAGCTCCAGCGCTTGGATGAATGGTTACTTAGTTATTTTTGGATTGACGCTCTAGCTAGTGCAAGATATCAGTTCGCTTACTCGTACAGATCCACATAAACCTGCATAAGTTCTGCATCTTTTATATATATAACTATATGAACGCGCACATCTCGCCATATAACCCCATCAGCACCGAGAAATCAATATATCCGGCAAATTATCCGGAACGCTGAAACAGGGGACTGTAGTTAGGTGTGTTGATACAAAAGAGAGATACATCAAACGTTATTTCTCACCACTGCATAAAACCATTGAACCGTCCCTATAGATATATAGAAGCAAGTTAAAACCTAACAAAATCAGGATAAAAACAATGACAACCTTTACGCAAATCAAACCACAAGAAGATTTACTTACCCCAGTCCGCAATTGGTTGGAATCAATCGAAATTCATAATTCAAAACTAGCTCATTCATTATGCAAACTTATCCCCTCACAATGTCCTTTTGAACGCGATATCATCGTATTTGGCCGCAAACTATTTCACATTCCTCCAATGTGCAAATTAAATCCTTTGTACGAACAAGTTGTTACTCTGCGTTTTAAAGCATTATGCTACCTTGCAGACGAATGTGGCGAAGATGTTACAGCCTATTGCTAATAGTAATTTAAGTAGTTAAACTATATATAAGCTATAGGCGATCGCCCAGAAAGCCACTTACAAATTATAAGTACCAATTAAGCCTGAAGCCAAAAGCAAAAAAGGCAAAAAAATCCCCTCCAAACTTATTCGGAGGGGAATTTATAAGAAACTAATTAGAAACCCGGTTTGTTTGACAAATCGGGTTTCTAATTTGAATATTTTCACTATCAATCGAGCTTAAGACCGAAACCCAGAAAACCAAAATTACTAGTTTTAACCAAATTCAACCACTGCAGGCAATCTATAATCGGCTTAATTGCAAATCGGGAATACTAATGCTGGAATCCTTAGTGTCATTACTACTTAATTGTGAGTTTGAGCGTTTCTGCCGAGTGGAAAGCCCCATTTCTTTAAGTAGACGATTAATGTGACAACTGCTAACCTCAATTCCTAATTCTTTTGCTAAATGCTTACTTAACCATTGTGCTGTCCAGCGTTCAAATGGATAGCCGTAATGACGAGGGCTATTTTTTGCAAGCTCTTTCAATCGGTTGAGATATTCCTCGTTAACAGCCTTGGGACGTCCCATCGGGCGATCGCTCCAGTGATGAAGACCTGAAGAAGCAATCGCAATCCAGTAACGTGCAGTTTCCTGAGAACATCCTAAAGCTTCACATATTTGTGCCTGAGATTGACCTGCATCTGCCAGCAGCATAATTTCAATACGACGCTGATATTCTAGGCGTAAATCAGCTTCTAAATTTTTCAAAAGCAGCTTGCGCTGAAAAGGTGTTAAGTAAAGACCTTGATTTTCCACAGTGATTCCTCCTGTTAGAACTTGCAAAGTTGGAAGTTCGTCTAGATGCTTTGCCTTGAACCTCCGCTTACTTATCGGAATCAAAAGTCCAGGAATTCCACAACTCTTTACAAAAGTTAATAATAATCAGTGACAGAGTAAAAATAGTGCATCTGCAACCAGACCTCAATTTGAAATTACATGGTTAGAAGCAGCGAGCGTCTAATAGCGCTTTAATTTGGAAGATAAAAATAACTTTTTTAATATTAAAAATTTCAGAAATGGAAACATAACTGGTTGTAGTTTAATCAATAACCGCTTGATTGGAGGTGTAACGTCCATGACCAAATACAAGTGGCGTTGGCGCTGGGAATTATGGCTAGTTCGTTTGTTTGCGATCGGCTTGGCGACCCCTGGGGCAATCATCCCGGGAGTGTTAATATTCAAGAGCGATCGCGTCAACGCACAGATTACAGGCGATAATACTCTGGGTGCTGGAAGTTCTGTCATTACACCCAATATTACGATTAATGGCATCCCCAGTGACCGAATCGATGGTGGAGCCAGACGAGGGGCAAACCTCTTCCACAGTTTTCGAGAATTCAATATTGAACAAGGACGAGGAGCTTATTTTACTAATCCTCCCTTAGTTAAAAATATTATTAGTCGGGTCACAGGAGCTAATGCCTCCAACATTCAGGGAAAGTTAGGTGTATTGGGTGGTGCTGACCTGTTTTTGATTAATCCCAATGGCATTATTTTTGGGCCCAAAGCTAGCCTAGATGTTAAGGGGTCATTTCTAGCAACGACTGCAAGCGCAATCAAATTTGCTGATGGCAAAGAGTTTAGTGCTACTATTCCCCTTCAGACACCCTTGCTAACTGTAAGCGTTCCCGTGGGTTTGCAGTTTGGCTCGGCTCCCAAGAGCATTATTAACGAATCTCAGGCAATCAATAATAGAGAACCTGTTGGTCTACAAGTGCGACCGGGTAAAACCTTAGCACTGGTGGGTGGAGATATTATATTACCGTCTGGAAATATGACCGCATCTGGAGGGACATCGGCAGATGGGGGAAGAATTGAACTAGGAAGTGTCGCAGGTAACAATTTAGTAACGCTGAACCCAACCAACAAAGGCTGGGTATTGGGATATGAGGGTATTGAGAATTTCCTCGATATCAAATTATCGCAGTTGGCTATCATCAATGCAAATGGTAACGGCAGCGGTGATATTCAAATACAAGGCAGAAATGTCAGCCTCACTGATGGTTCGCGGATTCAAGCTAATACCTTGGGGTCAAAACCGGGAGGAAATTTAGTTGTTAATGCCTCTGACTCGGTAGAGGTAATTGGCACATCAGCAGATGGTGAAGAACCCACCCGCTTTACGACTCGAACAAGCGGTGATGGAGCTGCTGGAGCCTTAACCATCACTACCAAAAAGTTAACTCTCAAAGATGGGGGAGTAATTTCTACTACTGCGACTTCGCGTAACAGGAAAGGAACAGCCGGAAATCTTACCATCCGTGCCTCAAAATCGGTTGAATTGCTGGGAGAAAGAATTCGGGAAACACCAGAAGAGACATTTCAAAGCCGCTTGGTAACTAATACCTATGGTGGCGGTTCGGCAGGAGACTTAAATATTACTACTGGTAAATTGATTATTAAGGATGGGGGACAGATATTCGCTGGTACTCAGTCTCGCAGTACGGGGTCCGGGGGAAATTTAACTATTATCGCTGACTCAATTGAGGTAATTGGAACATCACGCGATCGCACTCAAGTTAGCCGCATAACTAATCAAACTTCAGGTGCTGGATTTGCCAAAGCCTTAACAATTACCACCCGAAATTTGAGCGTCCGGGATGGGGGACTCATATCTGCTGCTGCTGTGTCTCGTAGTAGTGACCCAAATAATTTGACTTTAGGGCAAGGGGGCAGTTTGAATATAAATGCCTCTGATTCGATTGAGGTAATAGGAGGATTACCTAACGACGATGAAAAACGCAGCCGCTTGACAACTCGCACTGAAGGTGCGGGTAAGGGTGGAGATTTGACTATTACCACTGGCAAGTTAATTATCCTGGATGGGGCGCAGGTATCGGCTGGTACTACCTATCTTAGTCGAGGTCAAGGGGGAAATTTGATTGTGAATGCTTCTTTTTCCGTGCAAGTAATTGGCGAATCATTATATGGAGAACAGGTTTACAGTCGCTTGACCAATCGAACCGCAGGTGGAGGAGACGCGGGGAATTCGACAATTACTACCAAAAAGTTAATTATCCAAAAGGGAGGACAAGTATCCGCAGATACTTTGAATAATGGACAAGGGGGAACTTTGAATGTGAAGGCTTCCGAATTGATCGAGGTGAGTGGAAAAACCAAACCAACCCCAAGACTCAGAAATGGTTTTGCTAGCAGGATATCTGCAACTACTAGCGGTGCTTCTTCAGCAGGAAACTTAAATATTGATACTTCCACTTTGAGTGTTAAAGACGGGGCTGAAGTAACTGTGAGTGGCACAGGAACAGGGAATGCAGGAGATTTAGCGATCGCATCTAATCAAATCCTCCTGGAAAACCAAGGCAAGCTACTAGCGACAACAACATCTGGTGAAGGTGGCAATATTAAGCTGAATGTTGCGGATTTTATTAAGATGCGACGCAATAGTCAAATCTCTACGACTGCTGGCATCGCTGGTGCTGGTGGTAATGGTGGTAATATCACCATTAATGACCCTGGTAATCCCAAAGGCTTTGTTGTTGCTTCCCCAAGAGAAAATAATGATATTACCGCTAATGCCTTTAATGGTCAGGGGGGAAAAGTTCAAATCAATGCTACTGGTATTTTTGGGATGACAGTGCGTAGTCGTGAAGATTTAGTGAGACTGTTGGGAACCAATTTAGACCCTCAAAGGCTTTCAACTAGCGATGTTACAGCATTCTCCCGGACAAATCCGACTTTAAATGGTCAGGTAATTATCAACACACCCGATATTGACCCCAGTCGCGGATTAGTCAACTTACCCGCCATACCAGTTGATACCCAAGTCGTGCAGAGTTGTACTGCGGGTGGCTCGCAAGCACAAAGCAAATTTACCATCACTGGGCGTGGCGGCTTACCTTCTAATCCGGGTGACACCCTCAGCACTGATGCAGTTCAAGTAGATTTAGTTACTCTTAAACCCGAATCCCGACCTTCGGCGAGCGCAGTTTCTACTAGTTTTAATAGCCCTACGCCAACTGCCATTGTAGAAGCACAGGGTTGGGCGACTGATACCGATGGTAACGTGTTACTCACAGCGAATCCAACCACTATCACGCCCTATAGTTCTTCGCAGAAAACAGTTGATTGCAGCAGGTTCAATCAACAGTAAAGTTTTCGGTTTTGCTCCCGCTATGTTAAGAAGTTTTAAGAGAATTCCATTTAAAAGAATATCCAATAACATCCTAGGATAGGCACCTGTACGTATAAAGCCTTATATACAGCTTTTAAAGGATATTAATTTTACGTTAAATCATGACACTATAATAATCCTCTGGAAGAGGATTTTAGTCCTTGACTTCTCTCACAGGGCATCAAGCAGTATCTGCAACCAGAGACATAGCTTCAGTTTCAGATTGCGTGATTCAAAATAGTAAGAGCGCGTTACTACACTTTAATTTCCAAGAAAAAAGTACCTTTTTTTTTGAATCTCAGAGCTTCAAATAACGAAAACATAACTCCTTTACTTTTGCGTTTTTAATCAGCTTAAACCACTTGAAATCTTGGATGAAATAATACATGATTAAATAGAAGTTAGACAAGCGACCGCTAGTCAACTTTAGATAAAAGTCATCAAAAAAAGATTTTTTTATTTTTTCAATTTGACTCCAATAAATAACTAGGAGGTTAACTTAACATGGAGAAAATGACAGATGCAGTACATATATCTGTTAGCTTTTTGCAAAATTGTAGTTGGCTTTTTGTTTACGATATCATTTATCGCCAAGCTTAGAAATTTCTCGCAGTATGTCGATACCGTGCGTGACTTTCGACTCTTGCCCAAGTCATTCAGCCGATCTGCTGCCGCACTTGTCTTAATTTGTGAGTTAGCGATCGTACTCTTTTTGTTCAAATGGCAGGTAATTGCTTTCTGGTTAGCAACGGGATTATTAGTTATTTTCTCAGTTGCCTTAGCTTCAGTCTTGTCTCGCAATATTCAAACTAATTGCAATTGTTTTGGAACTAGCAAGCGTCTTGTTTCACAAACAGATTTATTACGCAACTTTGGCTTCTTGCTCTGTTCATGCTGCGGTGCTTGGTTAGCTGCAAAACCTGAAGTTAATGTACCAATTACGCCTTTAAATTTAGCAATCATAGGGTTTATTGCTCTGGCATTTGTTCTCATTTGGGAGCAATTAGGTGAAATTTCCCGCTTGTTTCAGCCAAACTAACGACCATACCATTTTAGATTTTGGATTTTGGATTACAAGATGTTTATTCCGCCAGGTTCTCCAAAACAAAATGGCATCAATCAAATTGCAAGGAGATGTAAGAAGATATGCTATCAATTTGGGTTGTTAATTCGATTTTACTATGGATTGTTGTGTTGTTGAATTTGTTGTTAACCATCGCCCTAATTGGTCGATTCAATGACATCTCAAAACATATGTCAGCTTTTACTGATATTGATGTGGGGTTGGAAAAAGGTAGCCTAGCACCTGATTTTCTGGCACAGACGTTAACAGGTGAAACTGTCACACTTGCTGACTATGCCCGAAAGGTAGTTTCATTTATCTTTATTTCGCCTCACTGTAGTCCATGCTTGGAGAAAATACCAAAGCTGAATGCCCTTGCTGCTAAAGCGAAGCAAGCTGGTGTGGAAATATTGCTGGTCAACACCGATGGAGACAAAGCCGAAACAGCAGCATTTGTGAAAAAACATAATGTGGCATTACCTGTTCTGATTGCTCCTAGTGAGAGTAATTCGTTTGCCAGCGACTATAAAGCTGAGGCCACCCCCTCTTACTGCATACTCAATCAGGATAGCCATGTAGCAGCGGCTGGGATGTTTGGACCCGGATGGGAGGAGCAACTGACACTTGCATGGGCAACGGCGTAATTCTGGCTTAATCCACTAAAGGAGGTGATGCTTAGTGAATGATTCGAGAAAACTTTTGGTTTGGCAGTGCTAATGCCAACTTGTGGAGTCAATTCCTGCTGTACTTGTATAACTGACATATCGAAGTCAAAAAGGAGACAAAAATCATGAACAACCTAACGAACAAAACTCTTGGAGCAATCACGCATATAGCCGACAAGTTACTGAGCCGCATTCTGCCAGAAGATAACGCAGCAGGGGTTTGTTTGAGGACTTGTTTTTCATGCATACGCCGCCGGAAACTGTGTAGGGAGGTTTGCTGCGGCTGGGTTGGGTGTAAAGTATCGTACTACTACATAGGCTGCTAGAAGCCCCTAACACCGTTCAGCACAGTACCTCAACTAACCTGATGTGAGGGATAGAGCCTCACTTGTGACGAGAATTGACTCCACAACTGTGCATTAGTGTAGTACGAGCAAACATTTTTCGGGGTATCCCCTAAGTTCAGACCTCTGAGGTTTGCAGACCCCAGAGGTCTTTCTCAAAAAAAGGAGAGCATACTCATGTGGATACAGTTAACAATCATTTTAGTTGTTATATGTTTGGGGATAATTACTTTTCTACGATTGAATTTCACTATCACTACAGTACATGGTGACAGTATGTACCCGACGCTAATGGAAGGCGATCGCTTACTAAGCCTCAATCTCTTGCCGCATCTTTGGCTACGTAAAGGGCAAATTGTAATTGGCAACATCAACCAACTAGAACTGCCGTCTTCTGAAATATTCGCAGGCGTTGACATCATGAGCGCTCCAGGCTCTACATTTGAGAACCTCAGCGAAACTGATATTGAAAATTTTCCATTTGAGCCAGACTATGACAAATTCATCAAACGCATAGTTGGCTTACCAGGGGACACGGTGTGTATTCCCATCTCGACCTTACATGAGTTTATGCAAATATTATTGCGATCGCGGTGTAATGCTGACGGTAATTTAGTCTGGACGATACCAGCAAACCATTGCTTTATACGCGGAGATGGGCTAATCAGTATGGATTCTCTGACAGTAGGACCGATACCTATGTCTGCAATAACCGGCATAACTGTATTGAAATTACCACACCACTCGGATGTAGATTCCCTACAGAAACTCGCAAGAAGTATGTGATGAAGATTAAATATATGCCGCGATTTTTGCAATCCATATCCCATATGCTCAAGCTAGTCTGGCAAGCGTATCCGGCGGCTTGCATAGGAACCCTTCTGCTTACAATTTTGCAAGGACTAATCCCTCTAGCAAACGCTTGGGTAACCAAAGTGTTACTTGATTCGTTAACACAACTATTTGTTGGCGGCAGGGTGACGAAAGAGGAACTGATCTGGTTGCTCGTGGCACAAGCGGTATTGATGGTTGCCACGGCGATGCTGCCCAATCTCAGTCGTTACCTCAATGCTGAGTTGGGGCGGCGGCTAACAGTGCTAATTCAGTCAACCGTTTACCAAAAGATCAATTGTTTTCAGGGAATTGCATATTTTGAAAACCCGCAAGTTTACGATAAAATTCACCTTGCTCAACAAGGTGCAGAGCAAAGTTCTAGTCAGACACTGCAAATTCTGACAGAGTTTATCCAGAGCCTAGTCACTCTGTTGAGTTTTGTTGGTGTATTGTTCTGGTTCAATCTGTTTTTGGCTAACCTGGTTCTGTTGGCGGCTTTCCCTCAACTACTTGTGCAGTTGAAATTAGGGCAGCAACGGTTTGGACTTGCGTTTGAACTCAGCCCTATGGAACGGCGTAAGTATTATTACAGTTTTTTGCTTGCCAGTGTGCAGGCAGCAAAGGAAGTGCGGCTTTTTGGACTAGGGCAATATTTTCTCCAGAAACTCCTTAATTTATACAAGCTGGTTCACCAAGCGGAGCGAAAACAACAACAACGCGAGTTACGCTGGGAGTTAGGCTTAAGCATTTTATCCAGTGTTGTAGCGAGTATAGCTTTTATTATTGTTGTGTTTGCTGCATTTGGCAGACGGCTTACATTGGGTGACATTACGCTATACGTGAGCGCGGTAAGCTCAGTTCAAGATGCGTTAAGTCGGTTCATTTTTGCAGTTGCTGGTCTGAGTGAGAGTGTGCTTTTCCATTCTTATTTCCAAGACCTACTGGCATTACCATCAGCATTACCCATTTCAGCCGTTACACAGACAGTACCAAAGCTTTCATCTGGGTTGGAATTGCGTCATGTTTCTTTTCGCTATAGCGAACAACAACCCTGGATACTACGTGATGTCAATTTGAAAATTCCTGTTGGTAGTTGTCTGGCTTTAGTTGGACTTAATGGTGCTGGCAAAACCACCTTAGTCAAGTTACTGACTCGGCTATACGATCCGTCTGACGGACAGATTTTGTGGGATGGGATTGATATTCGCGAATTTCAGCCTGACGAGTTTCGCCAACGAATTGGTACGATTTTTCAAGACTTTATGCGCTACGATTTGACGGTGCGTGAGAATATTGGTTTGGGAAATCTGGCTCAGATTGATGATATTAATTCGATAGAGCAAGCAGCGCAGCAAGCAAGTATCCATGATGATATTCTACGATTGCCCCAGGGTTATGAGACGGAATTAAGCCGGATGTTTGCAGAGGAAGGAGAGGGCATTGATTTGTCGGGTGGTCAATGGCAAAAGGTTGCAACTGCGCGGATGTTGACGCGATCTGCTGATTTACTGATTTTAGATGAACCAACTGCGGCTCTGGATGCACAGGCTGAGTATGAAACCTACAGTCATTTTGCCGAACTCATGTCGGGTCGCACCAGCTTTTTAATTTCACACCGTTTTAGCACAGTGCGAATGGCTGATGCGATCGCGGTATTGCAAGATGGACGAATTATCGAGTATGGCGTCCATGATGCACTTATTAATAATCAAGGTACATACGCTAAGTTATACAACATGCAAGCAGAATGTTATCTGCAATCACAGCATACAAAAAAGAGGTAATGCTTACTTTTTTACTGGTATAAAATTACCTAGTAATGAACTCTAATGCATTTTTATTTAAAACATTTCAACGTTCAAACGAATGAAACAGATTATGCAAGTTCCGATGATTGGCAAAATTAAGAAACCCTATCCTTGGATAGTAGGATTAGTGGTGTCAAGTTTGTTGGGAATTGCTACCACTGTAACCCTTACACTCCAAGATTCCACTCCCAAATTAGACATTGCACAACAAACAGTAACAGTAGCGTCTAAAGACTTAGTTATTCAAGTCAAAGCCAGTGGTGTTGTTCAGGCTGTCCAGAAAATTAATCTCAGTCCTAAAGGTGAAGGTCGGATAGTGCAACTGTATGTGCAAGAAGGTGATCGAGTACAGCAGAGTGAGTTAGTGGCTCGTATGGACTTTGTGCGACTACAAGCACAGATAAATCAATATAAAGGCGTTTTAGCCAAAGTTGAAGCCGAATTGGCCAAAAGCTGGCTGGAAGTCGTCCAGAAGAGATTGCCGAAGCGAGTGCTAGAGTGGCGACAGCAGAAGCTAATATTGCTGAAGCCCAAGCCAAATTTAACCATACTCGCCAGGAGCTAAAACGCTATCAAGGTTTAGTAGTACAAGGGGCAATTTCTCGCAATCAATTCAGTGAATATTTAAGTAAAGAGGGTGAGGCAAGGGCTAATCTTCAAGCCGCGCAAACTCGCTTGCAAGAACAAAAACAAGCACTGAGCAAACTCCGTAATGGCACACGCTCAGAGGAAATAGCTCAAGCACAAGCAAGTGTTGCAGAAGCTAAGGGACAATTACAGTATTATCAAATTCAATTGCAAGATAGCCAAATTCAGGCTCCTTTTTCTGGGAAAATCACGCGGCTATTTGTTCAAAAAGGGGATTTTGTCACACCTACGACTTCTGCCTCTTCCAGCGACGGTGCAACTTCGACATCTATAGCTGAACTTTCTGGGGGTTTGGAAATTGAAGCCAAAGTGCCGGAAGCTAGTATTGCTCAAATAAAAGTTGGTCAGCGGGTTGAGATTAAGGTTGATGCCTATCCTAACGAGGTGTTTGCAGGTCGTGTCCGGATGATTGCACCTAGAGCGGTGAAGGAAAACAATATTACATTCTTCAAAACTAAGGTGGCTGTCCAAACTGGTCAAGACAAATTTAAGTATGGCATGAATGTCAGGTTAGCTTTTCTGACTCAGGAGATTCCCAACGCATTAGTCGTTCCCTTGGCAACAATTGTTACCCGTCCCTCCGGTGAGACTGGCGTCATGATACCTGATGAACACAACCAAGCCACATTCCGACCTGTCAGCGTTGGTGCTACGGTTGACGAACAAATCCAGATTCTTCAAGGGATATCCAAGGGCGATCGCGTATTTATCAACCCTCCCGAAGACCAAAAAAAAGAAGGCAATACGCCAGCATTGTTCTAATGCGAGGTTGAGATGAACATTGTTGAAAGCATCAAGATGGCAGTTAAGACTCTGGCAGCTAACAAGTTACGTAGTAGCCTGACGATGTTGGGAATAATTATCGGTAATAGCTCCGTAATCGCGATGATTGGCATCGGGCAAGGTGTCCAAAATTATACCCTTGCACAGCTTGAGTCCTATGGACCTAATCTGTTAAACGTGTTTCCAGGTAGTGAAGACACAGAGGGTTTTATTGCCGAAGAACCGAAGCTAGTGTTGTCAGATGCTGAGGCTATAATTACTCAAGCTCCAGCCGTGAAGAAAGTCGCTCCCCAGATTTCCTCAAGACTTGCGATCTCCTACCAGAACTTAAGCACGCAAGCTAATATCACGGGGACGACACCAGATTTCCTTTATGTACGTAACGCTACTGTCGTTAACGGACGTTTTTTTAACTTATCTGAACAGACGCAGAACGCCTTAGTTGTTGTTCTTGGCTCCGATCCTGCGCGAAAGTTGTTTAACAGCAATAACCCGATTGGCAAAGAAGTGCAAATCAATAATATTAGCTTTCAAGTCATTGGGGTAATGAAAAGCAAGGGTTCCGTTGGCGGAATGAATCAAGATGATGTTGTTTATATCCCAATCGCCACAATGGCAACTCAGGTAGATGGACGAATATCTCCCTACGGCATCCCTATCGATTCGATTGAAGTCTCTGCTAAAGATAAACAAAGTATTTCTGCGGCATCGTTTCAAATTACGAATTTGCTAACACGCAGGCACGGCAAAAAAGACTTTTCTATCACTGCCAATAAATCCTTCCAGGATCTTGTCAGCCAAATTACAGGTACACTTAGCCTGTTGCTGGCTGCAATCGCTAGTATCTCCCTTTTGGTGGGAGGTATTGGTATTATGAACATCATGCTTGTCTCGGTTACTGAGCGTACCCAAGAAATCGGACTGCGGAAGGCAATAGGTGCTACCCAACAGGCTATTCTGTCTCAGTTTTTGATTGAGGCAGTGATTCTGTCAGTAACTGGGGGCTTGATTGGAACAGGTATCGGTATCGGCGGCACAATCATTGTGGGACTACTGACTCCCTTGAAACCCGGTGTCTCCGCCACTGCCATCGCCCTCGCAGTGGGTGTTTCCGGCAGTATTGGTCTAATTTTTGGTGTGGTTCCCGCACGGCGCGCCGCTCAACTCGATCCAATTGTTGCTTTGCGAAGTGCTTAGGATGAAAAACTGGAGTTTTTGCGGTGATTGGTACTCCGACCTCTGCACCCAAACCTCGCGGAAAGTCCCCTGGTTGGCAAACAGGAAAAAAGCGTCACCGTAAAAACCGATGCCCAATTGTTAAAAAACAGTAACTCCACCACGTAAAGAACCATCAGTTGCGGTTTAATACTCAAGATTATTCATAATTTTGCTAAGTCTCTGATTGACTCAGCCTTGCTGGGTCTTTTTGCATGGCTTAGTCTAAACTCCAGTTAGAAGGAATGGCGGATAATTCTCAATCAAACCGTCAATTGTACTGGTTCGGAATTAGCACGGATGGTAGAGAAAGCAGCGCGATCGCTCTTTTATCAACAAAGAGAAATAGAAATTGGGTTACAGGAATTGTTGGAACAATGGGAAATTATGGTTCCCTTATACGTGCGGGATACAGATAGGATATTGGCGATCGCGTAGCGGTTCCCTTGGAGCATCTTTTTGTTGAATTGTAGTTTGTCCCGATTAATTGGGTGCAATTGCCTCCCTTTACCAAAATATCGCTCGATTGATAATCTGCTCGATTATTCCCGTTGCATATTTAGCCAAGTCTCCAAATCGTCTACACTCGCAAAATCGAGCAATGCTTCCCCTAGATTTTCCAACTGCTCGGTCGATAATTCTCGCACGCGATCGCTTAACCCTGGATCGATTTCCCCAAGCCGACGATTTAGCAGACGGATAATTAAACGTTGCTCTCCTTGCTGTTCTCCTTGTTGGATGGCTTGCGCTTTGTCTCTTTGGTATAGTGGCTCCAATCGCATAATCAACTCCCGATCGTCCTCATCTAATTCTTGATTAATTCTTAAATTTTCCCGCAGGCTGTAAACCAGTTCCAGTGTTACTTGTTGATAGGGATGATTTAATGGTAACGCTTGTAGTTCAGTGATGGCTTGTTCTTGAATCTTTCCTCGACCCAAAATCCTCAACCATAAAGTTTCTGGTGTTCGTGGTAGTTGGTGTATGGCAACAATCGCTGTTCGTAAAGCATCACCGAGAAAGTATACACCAGGGGCAAATTCCTCGTTTTGGGTTGCATTAAAGCTGGATAATACCGTCGCAGATGCGGTTGGGGTCAAAATCCACAGTTTGGGTATTATTTCCGCTTGCAGTTTGGTTTTATTGGTTTTCGCTTCCCGTCGCAGTTTGGCTTTTGCTTCCAATACTTTGACAATACAATCGCAAATTTCATCACTAGATGCTGGGTTCCGAAATGGCTCTAATATTGCAGGGTATGCCGCGAATTTACCTAATAATCCTAATACTTCTAAATTAGGGCTTGGTTGGTTTTTCGGAATAAAGTAAATATCGATTTCTTTGATTTCGCTCGATAATTTCTCGGATGGTTTGACTTCTCCATAATCTTTGAGCAATTCTTCGAGGTAGTCCTTGGCAAATTGGTCGTGTATAAATCGAGTCATTTACTGCTGGTTTTGTAGATGCAGATGCTATTATCCTATGATTTGATAGTAATTAAGAGGAATTTTTGAGGATTTGACGGGTAGCTTAACTGTAAGGCTTATTGTCAGACATTGCGCTTGGTAAAAACAAAAATATAAAGGCTATATTTTAGGATTTTTTCGGCTGCGATAAGCTGGAGTATTTACGCTGCGCGTATTGCAATTTTAGTGTAGATAAATTGGTGGGCGATCGGTTTTCTAGTAATTAGGTTTAATAGAGAAAGTCAAAACAGGAGATTGGTGATGACGCAACAAATTTCAAGAGAGGAATTACAAACCCACCCTTTCAAAATTACCGATGTTGTATCTTACCTCCACCAACAAGGATGGCAAGCCGTAAACCACCCCAACCCGCGTTTATTGGTTTTTCAAGGTGAGAAAGATGATGTAGGAAATCCCATCCAGCTTGTGCTACCCAGTCAAAACAGCTTTGAAGATAGCGATCGCTTACTAAAAAAAGCGATAAATTTACTAGCTGCGATTAAAGGAAAATCTCCACAATAAATTCTAGATTTAGTTACTCAAACAACTGGGAATGATACAAACGAGACTTAATAAATCCTAAAATAAACTAATTACTATTTCCTAAAGCTTTAGCAACTCTAACAACAATATTTTCCTGGGCACAAGCACCCAACAAATAAATAGCCTTGCGATTTTTCTGGTAGGCAAAATATTCCAAGCGTCACCGTAAAAACCGATACCCAGTTGTTAAAAAAAACAGCAACTCCACCACGTAAAGAATCATCAGTTGCGGTTTAATACTCAAGATTATTCATAATTTTGCTAAGTCTCTGATTGACTCAGCCTTGCTGGGTCTTTTTGCATGGCTTAGTCTAAACTCCAGTGAAAAACCAATGCGATAAATTATACTAGCAGCAAATAAAACCCGGAAAGGTGTATGGCTCAACCCTATTAATTGCTACACTGTTGCCAAGGTAAAAACTTAAATTGTATCTGGGTCAATATTTAATTCTCGCAGTCTAGCAGCAAATCGTTCAGCACGTTGAGCTTCTTGTTCTGCGCGTTGAGTTTCTTGTTCTGCCACTTCTTCTGGTGTTGGAACTAACTGTCCCTCTGGTGTAAAAAATCGCAATAATCCTTGATGAACTCCTAAGTACAACCCTAACTGTTGACTCCATAAATGTCCTTGAGCATTGGGTTGTAAAGATTCATATTTACCATCGACTAAATGAAAACCAGCAAATTCTAAACTTTCTGGGTCGAACCAAAAATAATCGGGCGTACGGAAAGTATCTTGGTAAAGTGTTTTCTTAAAATCTTTGTCTATATTCGCGGTTGATGGGGATAGAGTTTCTAAAATCACATTCGGATACTTGCCGTCTTCTTCCCAAACCGTCCAACTTTTGCGGGTTTTGCGTTCAGCATCTAACACTACAAAGAAATCTGGTCCCCTGAAATCTTCTGATTTGCGTTTATTTAAACTGTAATAAATAGTTAAGTTACCAGCAGCATAGAAATCGGTTCTATCTCGCCATAACCACTTTAGGCATTTGAGTAAGAGCATTATCTGCTCTAGATGCAGTTCGGTTTCCAAGGGAGGTTCATCGCTGTATAAATCACTTGGAGGAAGAATAACATTTTCTCTAATGTAAGCGGCACTATCTAGAGGAATTTCTAATTCTTTGGCAAGAGACATAGCGATATTACAGCATTTAATATTTATGTATTTATTCTAGCGCTGCTGTTGTCAAGACGCGATATATCTCAATACGCTTGGTGTTAAGGAGAATCGTAGGTTGGGTTGAGGCTTTGCGAAACCCAACCGGGAGCAGCGATACCAGGTTTTTTGCGCTAACACCAAGCGTATTGCGATATATCTTATCTTTAAAGATAAGGAATTTAATGTTGGAGTTCAAACTCTACAATTGAGCATAGAGGAATAGAACATGGTCAGAAAAAAATCTAAATTCCGCGAAATCAAACGCCTCTTAAGTATAATGCTGCTTTTAGTTATGTTCTTAGGCACGGGGTTATTAGCGCCCACCTTCGCCAATGTGACAACCAAAACTGCTATTGTTCAAAGCTTGCCCAATACCCGAGACTTGGTGGAAGAGGGAAGAAAATTTTATGAAGCGGAACGGTTTAATGATGCTGTTGCAATATGGCAACAAGCGGTGACTCCATTTCAAACTAATGGTGATGAGCAAAGACTTGCCATGACATTGGGCAATCTATCATTAGCTTATCAACAACTGGGACAGTGGACGCAAGCAGAAAGTGCCATTGCTCAGAGTTTAAATCTTCTAGGATATCCACAACACACTGGCAAAGGAAATGTAGAAATCCTTGCCCAAGTTTTAGATATCAAAGGTCGTCTGCAATTGGCTGTTGCAAAAGCTGAAGATGCCCTAACAACTTGGCAACAATCCCTTGACATTTATACCAAATTAGGTAACAGTAACGCAATTATTCGCAACCGTATCAACCAAGCACAAGCATTGCAAACTCTGGGGTTTTATAATCGAGCTAGAAAGACTTTATGCGAAAGTAGCCAAATTTTACAAAATCAACCAAACTCGCTGCTTAAAGTTACAGGATTGCGTAGTTTCGCCAACGTTCTGCTTCTTACAGGTGATATGCAAGCATCGCAGCAGGGTGATTTAAAAGCATCGCCACAGTGTTATTTAAAGACACCTCAACAATTATTGCAACAAAGTTTAGAAATAGCTTACTCGTTATCAGATAAAGAAGCTCAAGCTGATGTTCTCTTAAGTCTGGGTAATACATCTTTTGCTCAACAGCATACCCCAGCAGCCATCGATTTTTATCAAAAAGCTGCCAATACTGCCACTTCAGCAACTACGCGCATCCAAGCTCAAGTTAATCAACTAAGAGTATTACAAGAAACCGAGCAATTAAAACCTTTAACAGCGTTGTCGTTGCAAATCCAAAGCCTCATTCCTAACTTACCCATTAATCGCACCGCAATTTATGCTCGAATCAACTTTGCCGAAACTCTAATGCGATTGGAAGATAAAAAATCCGCAGACATCCTCCCTAAGCTAGATATTGCCCAGCTATTGTCCACTTCTATCCAGCAAGCAAGAAGTCTGCAAGATAAACGCACAGAATCCTATGCTCTCGGTGTTCTCGGTAGGTTGTACGAACAAAACCAGCAATTTCAAAATGCCCAAGACCTCACCCAGCAAGCTTTACTGATGGCTTCTGCTATCGATGCTAAAGATATTGGCTATCGTTGGCAATGGCAAATAGGACGTTTACTTAAAAATAAGGGAGATACGAAAGGAGCAATCGCATCTTACACGGAAGCAGTAAATAACCTCCAGGCTCTCCGTAACGATTTATTTGCCGTCAATCCAGAGGTTAGGTTTTCCTTTCGCAAGGAAGTCGAACCCGTGTACCGAGAGCTAGTTGACTTACTTTTGCAACCTGGAGGAAATCAACCCAGTCAAGAAAATATCGAGCAAGCTAGCAATACAATCGAATTACTACAAATAGCCGAACTAAACAACTTTTTTCGCAACAATTGTTTGAATGCTAGGGTTTCGAGTCAAAAGCAAGACCCAACAGCAGCAGTAATTTATCCATTTATTTTACCAGACCGATTAGAGGTCATCCTACATTTGCCACAAAATCGTTGGCTGCACTACAGTACCCTTGTAGGTGAAAAAGAAGCGCGAACTACTTTAAAGCAATTACAGCAAGATTTACCAAAACCGCACACCCTGCGACAGGTTCAGTCCTTATCCCAAAAGGTATACAACTGGTTGATTGAACCTGCACAAACAGCCCTGGCTGAAAGCAAAACTTCTACTTTAGTGTTTGTACTTGATGGTTCGTTGCGGAATATCCCAATGGCGGTTCTCTACGACGGCAAACAATATCTGATTGAAAAATATAGCATTGCTTTGACCCCTGGTTTGCAACTGATTGAACCCAAACCATTGCAGAAAGAATTAAAAGCGATCGCTGCAGGATTGACGGAATCAAGTTCTGGATTTTCGGCATTACCTAACGTCAAGCTGGAATTAGAGGAAATCCGCTCTCAAATACCCAGTAGCATACTTCTGAATCAAGAATTTACCAAAACGGCTTTGCAAAACCGGATTAACTCTCTACCTTTCCCGGTCGTTCATCTGGCAACCCACGGTCAATTTAGTTCCAAGGCTGAGGAAACATTTATTGTTGCTTGGAATGACCGTATTTATGTTAAAGACTTGAATAAGTTAGTGCGAACTATCGAGCAAAACAGGCCAGAAGCGATTGAATTGCTCATCCTAAGTGCTTGTCAAACAGCTACTGAAGATGAACAAGCTGCTTTGGGTATTGCTGGTGTAGCTTTCCAAGCAGGGGCACGCAGTACTATTGCTTCGCTGTGGAACTTGGATGATAAGTCCACTGCCGTATTAATGAGTAAATTTTACCAAGATTTAGGCAATAAAAAACTGACTAAAGCCGAAGTGCTTCGTCGTGCCCAACTGGGTCTTTTGCAAAATCCTGAGTATAAACGTCCGAGATTTTGGGCACCTTATGTTCTGGTAGGTAATTGGCTGTGACATCTACTAATTAACAAAATCGCGCCACATCCCAGTCATAGAGTAGGAATCACTAATTTCAATTGGGCAGAATTTCTGAAAACCGTACCGTTCGTAAAATGAGATATTACGAGAATTAGAAGACACAAGATAACAACCATTTTTTTTTGTATCGGCATAATTCATAACTGGTTTTAACAAACTTTCGCCAATTCCTTTTCCCCGTGCCTCCGGTTTCAGAGCAATAAAAAACACTTCGCAATGGGGAGCTTCGGGTTCACTAGCACCAACTTTTTGGATTAGTTCTTCAAAACGTTTTCCCGATTCAATACCACAAAAATGCGATGTAGTCGAAATAATTTCAGCCAGCATTTGTTCAAATTGCTCGTTAAAAATTTCTACTTCCGCAGGATACCAAATACAGGCTCCTTGTTCTTCTGGTGCAATAATGATTTCACCTCGCTCCATTGCATCAGTTGCGAATAGCTCAAAGAATGCATTTAAAGCTTGGAATTTATTTGCATTTTCACCAAAAATAAAGGCAAAACTGGGGTCATCAATAAAACCCTGTGTTAAGATTTGTGCGGTTTTTTGAATTTGTGTCTGAGAATTTTTCAACATCAGATTCTGGCCTCTGCTGATATTTTTTACAAATGATGTTGAAGTAAGGACCGAAGTTGGAAGAAGGAATAGCTAATAAAAATGCGCGTTCTGAGTTTAGAGCTTCAGTAAAAAAAAAGATGTTTTTCGAGACATATTGAAATGACACCTGGGGTTCGCAGTGGTAAGCCGCGCATCGCAGGAACGAGAATTACGGTGGCAGATGTTGCTACTACGTATCTTTGAATGGAACTGTCCTTGGAAGAAATTGCCGGGAAATATCAGTTGTCTCTGGCAGCTGTTTATGCAGCGATCGCGTTTTACTACGACTATCGCCAAGAGATTGACCAAGCCATTGCCCAAGCCGCTGCTTTGGCTTTATCAGATCGGCTTAACCATCCTTCGTTGTTGCAGTCCAAGCTTGATGCAATGAGAAATTATGCCTGAACGCATTCGCTTCCACTTGGATGAGAATGTCGATCCTGATATTGCTTCAGCACTCGGACGTACTGGTATAGACGTGACGACTTCTCAACAGGCGAATTTATTGGCAGAGAGCGATGGATGCAGTTAAACTTTGCCAGAACACAGGAGCGCATATTGGTGACACACGACGATGATTTTTTGATTCTTAACAATCAAGGAATCGAGCATAGTGGTATTGCCTACTGTCAAAAAGACGCGAAACCAATTGGTTACATCATTCGGATGCTCATCCTGCTTTATGAAGTCGCTACACCTGAAGAAATGAAGGGCAGAATAGAATATTTGTGAGAAATGCTGCACTCACTCTACTACTTCTTCTAAAATACAAGGTTGGGTGAAGCAGAGCCTAAGCCAACGAGAATGTTGGGTTCCACTACCTTACGGGTTCCGCGTTAGCGGGAGGTTGCACCCAACCTACATTTAATTACTGATTTTCTAAAGCACAACAATCCACTTTTGGTTCATTTACTAAATCATTCAAACCAACAGCTTGTAACAGCCCAGCCCAAGACTTATCTTGAGAATTGGTACGACGCAGTTCACTAGCAGTATTCAACGCTTCATACCAAATACCATTAGTCCGATAAAGAGTTACACGCTGGCTTAGTGTTGCTTTCTCCAATTGAGTTTTCAAGTTGGAGTTTAGTTGCTCCCGTTTTACGTACCCTTCAACATTTCCAATAATTTGATTATCCTTCTTACAGTAAATGTTGAAATACCAACGGTATTGTTTGCCAATCTCCAGAGGTGCTGCTTTTGATGGCAGGCTTATATTAACAACTCCTGGTGTCTCAGTTAAAAGAGTTTTGTAAATAGTCTGATTTTGTGCTTCTTCTAACACAAATTCTCCATACGTAGAAGCCGACGAATAAGGAACGTAAAAAAAGAACCTAGGACGCTCGGCAATCGTTGTTCCAAACACTAATTGCGAACCTGAGTAAATAGGTACTAACGCTGTTAGCTGCTTTGAAGAAACCAAAGTAACAGGCTTGCTCATATCTGTGCCACAGCCACGACTTCCAGCTTGCGATCGCTGACCTGGTTCTCCTATATCTGGTGGTGGTGGTGGTGCTACGAAAAAAGAGTTTCCTGCTTGCCCAACCTTTTGAAGTGGGGGTGGTGCAGCCAAAGTTTGGAAGTTGAAAAATGTCCAACTAATAGCAAGGGTAAATTGAATTTTTTGCAAACGGGATCTCATTTCATCTGTACCTCATAATTAGTATAAATAACCACGACTGTGCCGATAGTAACTATTAAAACTAAAGCTGAGGGGACAAGGGGAACCCAATAACCTTGGCACAACAAAACTAAGCAAGAAGTATATAAAATACTGAGCGTCCCTACTCCTACTAGTATTAGATATATCCTCGACCGACAGCGCCAAGCGATTCCAATTCCGACTACAGACCAACCCCAAAGCCATAAAAGTTCGCCCCAAAATGACCAAACTGATAATAAAGGTCGCCCATCTTTAACCGCACTCACGATTTGACTGACCATTTGCGCTTGCAAAATTACTCCTGGTATTTGCTGGTAAAATCTCTGTTGTGTACTGTAGGGTGTAGGAAGATAATCATTAACACTTTGGGCAGTAGTACCGATGAGAACAATTCGGTCTTTTACTTGTTCTGAAGTGACCGCACCTTTGAGAACTTGAGACAGCGTGACTGTAGGGGCAATTTCTAGAGGAGAATGACGGTAAGAGCGATAATTAAGCAACATTTGATACCCCTCCGTATCTGCTTTTTGATAGCCACTTATTGGCGATTGCAACCGCTTCAAAACAACGTTGCCTAACTGCAATTCCCCGTTTGGATTATACTTAGCAGAAATGCCATCTTTTTCGAGGTAGTGGAATGCTAGTTGGGCGCTCAAGGCATAGGGAGTAGTGCAAGGGGACGCGGGGGCTGGATTCATCGCTAACAGATGACGACGTAAAACACCGTCAGCATCTTGGACAACATCGCTAAACCCCAGACGTGATTGGGGAACCTCAAGAGGGGGTGAAATTCCTGGATGATTGTTTTGGCGATCGCTGACTTTGCAAATGGCAAAAAAATTATCATCATTCCAATGAGTGGTTAAAGTCTGGTTGGGTTGTACTGGTTCATCGCGATAAATATCCAAGCCAATAGCTCGTGGTTTGAGGGGTGCGAGTTTTTCCAAAAGAAGAGCTAATGTAAAATTTGACAGCGAGCCAGTTTTGTGCTGCTGTTCTTTTAGTTGCAAATCATCTTCGGTGATAGTAACTATCAACAAGCGCGAATCTTGCTGTTCTTGCGGACGCGATCGCATAAGAAGGTCAAAAGCCTGTAATTCCCATGTTTGCAATCCTCCTAGTTGTCGTATCCCTAGTAAAAAAGCAGTAATCAGCACACTAAAAAGTAGTACATACCTGAAGCGATGATTGGGTTCGATTTGCGGTTTTGACCAAGTTATAGGGACTACGCCAGGATTTTCGCAAATAACAGGCAACCAACTTGCACCGGGATATTCACCTTCGAGTCCGTGCAGTTTTTCTCTAGCAGTGCGAACCGCAGTATATAAAGATTGTCCAGATGAAAAAGCCAAAAGAAAATGCCTTAAAAATGTTTGAGCCACTAAGTCCGGTACTGGTTCGCGCATCACAATTATTTGCGGAATCTGCAAATCTTGTAACTCTCGTGCTAATCCCAACCCATCACAGGAGTTGAAAATCGCCAACTGCAATCCCTTGGTAACGGCATTCGAGAGGGCATATCTGAGGTCTGCAATTGTTAGGCTATCTGTCTGATTAATATAGATGCAACCAGTTTCACCGTTAGTCTTGCTATGACCCGCGAAAAATAGAATGTTCCAAGGTTGCTTCCACAGATGGTCATTGATATCTTGACGTTGGGGCTGTACCAAAAAAGTCGTGTCAGCTAATGGTAATTTTTCTAGCAACTGACGGTCTTGTTTGACATCAATACCGTCGCTGTCACCCAAAATTGCTAAAATTCTAATTTTATTTCTTTTGGCGGATTTCTGCGATCCGGCTGCCACTCGTTCTGAATCTGGAACACTCAAAGCTACTTCAGCTAGTGGGTAATCTCGATCGACTAAATCCCATAAATGCCAGGGAAGTTTCTCTAGCTGCATAGAATCAGTGCGAATTAGCACCCGCACCTCCTCAGAGGGTGTTAAGTGTTTGAGCCATTTTTCCCGGATTGGACGAAACGACTCTGACTGTAACCACTTATTCAAATGCGATCGCAACTCAGAGGCTTTATTGTGACAATTATTACGCCACTGACTAATGGAACCATCATAAATAATTTTTTTGGCTTTGATTCGGGTAGGCTGCCCCAAACTGCGATAACTTGACTGCCACTGGTCAATAGCGATCGCCATATCTTGATTTGGGGGAAGTTTCCCAGTGATTTCTATACAGGGACGTTCCGTTTCTTCTCCAATTTCCAGCGTCACTTGCACCCCTTGTTGCAAATCGCCATCTAGCTTCAGGACAACTAACTTCCTCATTGGGAACACCCCTCAACAGATGACAAAATCTTCAGTAACACTGACATCCCCTAAAGCCAGTTTAACGCTGAATCGCTCTTTGACATGACCGCTAAACTGCAATTGAATATTTTTATTGCTGCTTCTAGTTTCGGCTTCCATGACAGATGCTCCCTCGAAGTCCAGTACCATTAGTTGCAGATTTGGTGGTAGATAACTTTGTTCGCTTGTAGGACGCACTTCTACGATGATGTCCATTTCCTGCTCGTTGTCATTCGGGAGGGTAACGACTAAAACCACTGTGCGATCGCTCAAAACTTTTCCTAAATTAATCAGCTTCCCCCTGCTAATAAAAGCGTCTGCTTTACTTCTCATATTCCAAGCTGGGTTGACACTTTGAATGCCGAAAATACTCTCAATGTCTTGCCAACCTGGCTCAAAAATATTCTCCAACCATTGCTTCAATTTAACCAAATTATTATTTGCAGTCAGCGAAAAATTTTGCGTCTTGACTTGAGAAAGTTCTTCTAAATACTCCAGTAAATTTTCCACCGATTGCAGTTGACTGATTGGGAATAAATCGCTTGCTACTTCCTTGACAAATCCTAGCAATGTTGCTTCTCGAAATGATTTATCAATCTGCACAACCACATAGCCAATTCTGTTTGACTGTACTTCCGGCGGCACGTAGACAAATTCTGTATCTCCAAAAACAGGACGACACTCTAAAAAGCCTATTTTTTTTAGTGACAAATCAGCTACATCCATCAATATATGCTTTACAGAGTCCCAACTATCACTTGCTTGCAAATCTGTCTCAAACCCCATGTATTGGAGATAAGAATTCACAAAAGATACAGATAAGATATTGAGACGAACTTGTTCTTCTTTTTCAGCCGTAGCTTGTTGACTACAGAATTGTTCTGCTCGTTGCCGCTCCGTTGTCGATATCGGTCCTGAAAACGTTAAAATATCCCTGATGTAACTCATATTTCAGTTGTCCGGTTAGATGTTTTTAAATATATAAATTTTTTCGCAATATAGGAGCAAATTTTTTCACACATCTTTGATAAAAAGTATGTAATGATGAGACTCCAATGTCCCATTCTGCTGAAATATCTTTCCAGGAAATACCAGAATACCTTCTTCTAGTTATTGCCTGAAAATTTGCCTCCGGACGACCTTTTATATGTTCTTTGACAAAGATTGACTCTGGGTCAGTTTCTATACATTCTATTACTTGTTCATATAAAGATATAGGTTGAGATGAGGGTATATTTTCTAGGTAAGACTTTTCGAGATTTACTTCATTTTCTTTGTTAATAATTTTGGAGATAGCCTCTGGAAAAAAGCGCTTAGTCAGCAGCATATTTACCCAAGCCATCACTTCGCCGCGTTCGGAGTCATATTTGTTAATATTGTCATCTTTACAAAGATAGAAAAAAAGGTTTTGTACTGCCTCATCATGAATATCTTTATAAAGTAGTTGAAATTGACCTCTATAGGGGTGGCAAAGTCTCCTCGACTGCCAAATGGCATTAATCAGCCGTGTTAAAGCTACCCGTCGTGCCGTTGTGGTCTGTGCGTGTTGTTGGGCAACGAACGTTAACTCTTTAAGTTGTACGTCTAGTTGATTTCTCTCGTCAGTCATAAAAGACCTTGAATCAGAAGGCACCTGGTTGCGAAACTGTATATGTCTCATGTCTTGAACGCAACTTTTACGCAAACTATTCCTAATTGTTACAAAACTTTTCTTTCATATTTAGTCAAAAAATAGGAATAATTAACCGTAGTAGGCGCTGTACGCATTCCCGGAGGGTAGCACGCAGATGGAATGTAATTATTCAGGAGGTTTCATGAAGTACGCAAGATGCTCCCACTAACTATCAATCGAGCTTAACGCGGAAGCGCACAAAACCAAAATTACTTCCAATTGCGTTATTAATATCACCCAAGTTCACAACAACCGCACCAGTAGGATTAGTTTGATTTGAGCAAACATTATTTGCGGATAGAGGGGCAACCGGTGAGAAAAAGCTACCATTATCGCCATCCAACCCGTTAGTCCTAGGCGTAATTGTGTTAGCTAAATTCAGGAAAATACCACTACCAGAACCAAAGCTATCATTAACAAATGTGGTTCCAGTCGGAATTGGATCGCAAAATTTGGCATTTATTATTGGTTGATTGCCATCACTAAGGAAATAGATGGTGTATTCTACCTCGTCTCCACTTTGCGTAAGTCCTGTGTGGGTTAATCCGAGGAATTCCTGTAGGTGAAAGTTGCACCCAACCAGGAGCATTATCATTTTGGTCGTTGGGGTCATCTACAAAAGTATTAAAATCTACACCAGGGATGAGAACGCCGTTTCGAGTAATATTTGTAATCCGCTTGACACCCCGCAAACGTCGGACTCCGGGAGGTAGGGGTGGAACAGCAGTACCGACAGCAACTTCCTCACCGACTGTTTTTTCGTCATAAATACTACTTGCTGTACCGTTAGGAGTAGTTCGGGCGGGGTCAAGATATGTAGCGATCGCCCCATTTTGATACAAGCCATCAGCTACAGTGTTAGCGATATCAGTACTAAAAGTAATTTCTACAGCCCCACCGCCAGGAATATCAAAATTGCCGAAGTCAGCGATTGTTGCGCCTGCTGATGGGTTGTTACTACTGCTACGGGTTGCTCCTCCAGTTAAATTAACAGTGGGAGCGGTTGAAGCATCAAATGTAAAACCACTGGGTAAAGGGTCAGAGATTGTAATATTAGTTGCTGTAGCGCGGTCAGCAGCATTGGAAACTCTAATAGTATAAATTGCTTTTCCTGGCTTGATAATTGGGCCTGGTGTACTAGTAGTTTTATTAACAGTTAATTGGGGTAGGCATTCAGCACCCGATCTAATACCCGGAATTTGGGCGATCGCTGAAGGAGCAATAGCACCACCAGGCTTTGCACCAAAACTTCTAGTATCGCTATTTGTTGGGTCAATAATATTGCCTGATTTATCTTGTGCTAAACCTGCGCCTCCTCCGCTAGCGTCGGGAGTAATATTGGAGATACCTTTAGATAAAACAACACCACCACCACCGCCACCACCAGGCCCGTGGGCACCACCATTAGGTTGGCTGTTATTACTAAACCTTACACTACCACCCTGACCGCCTTTCGCTTCTACTGTGAGTACACCTGAGCTATTATTTGTAGCACTTAGTACAACACTACCGCCAGCGCCGCCACCACCACCGCCATCTTGCCCAACATTGTGTTACTTCTTATATTGCCACTGTTGGCTAGAGCTAAATTTCTCCCAGTTCCCCGCACGCCATCTGGTGTAACTGTGGTTGCATAGACTACATTCAAAGTCTCTTTGGAGCGAAGCCTACCAGCATAATTGATTGTAACCGTGCGTTCTCCCTGACTGCTTGATACAGTTACAGGTGTATTTGAAGTGCCATTTATAACCGATGCTTGTAGCGATCGCCCAGCAAATTGCAATCCTAAAGGCAGAGTGTCAGTAAGCGTCAGATTGTTGGCGATCGCATTGCCAACGTTGCGGATGGAAACACGATAAATCACCGTATCTCCAGGTTCAGCAGCAGCCCGATCTGCTGTTTTAGTAATCTGCAAAGCTGCAGTCTCTGCGGTAAAGACAGCGGTGTTGGAAGTAACACGGTCAAGATTATCACCTCCAAACACCGCTGTATTATAAATTTCATCTGCAGCAACAGGTGAAGCTTCAAGGATCAAAATCCCAGGAAGCAACATGAACAGCAGCAGACAGCTATGCCTCCAGCGTTGGATAATGAATCTCATTTCAATACCTGAATTATACCAAAAACCGTGGATACTGCTAAGTATCCACGGTTTTTATTATTTTACAGAAGATAATAATCTGCAATAAGAGAGTGGGAATTCAGTGTGAAAAAAATGTCGTTACCAAAACTGTTACGAGCGTGTTTCCACTGTTAAGTTGGCTCTATGATGATGTTTAGTTAAGCTCCTCACACTACACCGAAAGCGGTGAAACCTATGTAGTTTCACCGCTTTTTTTATACATTTACACTTGTGTTATGTGATATCCGCTTAAACTTTTCGTGATACCTGTAGTTACAATATCGGCAGGGAAGCAAGCCAGATGAATTGTAACTACAGGTATTAACCTGACAAAGTGAGATCCTTCCCCCACTTGCCATACAACAATCCTCTAGCTGGATAGATAAAGCTAATTTGAAAATCCACGTCCCCAACCACTTTAGATTGGCAGATGCAGTAAAAGCTCATCAGTTACTAGAAAGTGGTTCAATCACAGGTAAAATTATTCTAGTAATTTGTGATGAGTGATTCATATAAAATTTGGATAAATTCTTTTTTCAACGCAGAGGAACGCAGAGTCAAGCACAGAGTATCGCAAAGAGAAAACTCTGCGAACCTCTGCGCTTAACCTTTGCGCTCCTCTGCGTTTTATTCATTACTCTGTTCCCTCTACCCGCACAAGCACAATCGCAACCAGAACGTACACTTTTAACTATAGAACTGTTGCAAGAAAAACTACATACACCGATACTACGAGAAGGCAACTTGACCATAGATTTACGGTATATGGTGATAGATTTACTACCAGGAAATGCGACTTTCCGCGATGCCTTTTACCAAAATTTGCGCAAAGAATTACAAAAGGTGGGTGCCAAACCTTTAGGTTTAGATTTGAGTAATTCTCTGATTCAAGGTGATTTAATTGGTAGTGATTTAGGTTTAAGAACACCACTTTACACCCAAGCTATTGCCCCTATTTTCACTGTATCGGAACAAGCACAATTAGAACATCTCCGAGAAATTTGCCTAGACTTAGTAGCGAGGGGATATCCTAATTCTAGTAGAGATTGCAAATCGCTTTTGGGAAAGAAACCCAATACATCTAGTGCCATTAATGTTTTTCGTGGTTCGCTGACACTGGTGCAAACTCGTTTTACTGGTGAATTAAAATTTAACAATACGTTTTTTCTCCAGTCTGTAGATGCTCAAAATGCGATTTTTGTCCAGCCAACTAACTGGACTGAAGCTAGATTTAGTCGTTCTGTAAGCTTTGTGGGTGCGACTTTTCGGCAACCGAGCGATTTCCAAGATACTATTTTTTTTGATAAAGCTAATTTTAAACAAGCACAATTTCAAGAAAGCATTTATTTTCAAAAGAGTATATTTACAGATACAGCCAACTTCTCTCAAACAAATTTTAAACAGCTGGCTAAGTTTAATCAGGTACAGTGGCAAGGGAATGCTGATTTTTCTGGTGTGCGCTTTTTCAATCAAGCTCAATTTACAAAAGCGAATTTTCATCAGTTTTTATTCTTAACAGAAGCAACTTTTGAGCAAGCTGTTACCTTTCAAGAAGCGCAGTTTAATAAATCGGTGAATTTAACAGGTGCAAGCATTCTCAACCAAGCCGATTTTAGCGATGCTGACTTTGGTTTAGAAGCTTATTTAAATGTACCTGGTTTGGCTTTTAACTCCAACCAAGCAAAAATTTTAGGTAATCCCGGAGAAATTGGCAAGATGTTATGTGTGCCAGTGTTACAAGGAAATCAAAATGTTTTGCGGAATTTGGGGCAAAATTTCCGCCAGTTGCAGCAAATTGGTGATGCAAATCAGGTGGAATATACCAAGCAACGTCTGCATCTTTTTGAGTTAACCAGACGTTTGATGGCTTTTAATATCAATGGTGTTTCTCAAGAACGTTTGATAAATCTCGGTTTTTCAAAGTCTCAGGCACAAGCAATTATTCGCCATATTAGAGTGCAACCATTTCGTAACAAGGGTGAGTTACTAGCTTTGGATGAGATTGATTTTGATACATATAGCAAAGTAGAATCACGTATAGTTGTCCGAGATCCCATGAATGCACTTGGCTGGTTGTTGCTGGATTGGAATTGGCTGACGTTGAGTTTACTGCTGTTGCTGTCTGGGTATGGGACAAATTTTGGTTTAGTGTTTGGTGTCGGAACGATCGCGATCGCCTATTTCGGTTTACTATATTGGCTGATAGACCGATATCGCCGTCTGCATCCAGTGGCAATCATTCCCACTCTTGAAGAAACCATTTGGATGCTCATTAGTTTTAGCTGTCTTACTACAATAGGCTTAATCAGCATCTTTCGCAGTAGCGAACAACCTTGGTTGACACTCTTATGTCTTTTAATCATCATCATACCCATACCGATGGTTTTGTTATTCCGACTTTACGAACAAGGTCGCCATCATGACTTGATGGATGTGTCTTATTTTACCGAAGACGGGACAATGCGTCAGTTAAGGTTGCTAATTGGGCGTTTGCCAGTCATACCAAGGTTTCAAGGATTTCGCGATCGCTATATGCCTCTATTGTGGAACCGTGGCTGGAACTGGCTCAACTACTACGACTTTAGTCTCAACAACCTAATGAGATTAGGATTCAACGACATTCGTGTGCGAGACGAACACCTCCCTGGAGCGATCGCGACTTTGGGCTGGTATCAGTGGAGCCTGGGTATACTCTACATCACCCTACTTTTGTGGACGCTCTCTCGGACAATTCCTGGATTGAATTTACTAATTTATTTGAAATGAACAACCGCACCTTGATAAGGTGTTGTACTTATACCGTTTCTTTGTGAAGCTGCATATATTACCCCCCGGCTACGCCGTCCCCCCTTGCCAAGGGGGGACTACAGGGGGGTCTTGATTATGTGCATCTTCATACAGAATTGGTATTATAATTTTCACATTAGAACGGGCAGGGATGCCCGTCCCACAAGAGTTACATAAAATCTACCCGTGCAAATTAAAGAATTGTTAGCTTAACATCCTGTGCGGTTTAATAGACAAGAAGCAAAAGTCTTTTTCATCTGCATTCATCTACGTCTATCTGCGGTTAATTATTTATTTTTTGACTCTGTTGCAAGAACGAATTATGCTTATCATTATCCGCTTTCTTGTGGGGGTTTAATACCCTATTGCTTTCTGGTTGGAGGGATCTATTTTCACCTTCTTTTGCGTATTCGCATTCTTTTACTTTCGTGCTGTGCAAAAGTGGTAACTCAAAGCTAAAAGTTGCCCCCTGTCCTTCGCCTAAACTTTCCGCTTGCACCTTTCCACCATGCAGTTCTACAATGTGACGGACGATCGCCAACCCGATTCCCAATCCCCCAAACTTGCGAGTAATGCTGGTATCCGCTTGACGAAAGCGTTCAAAGACATAAGGCAAAAATTCTGAACTAATTCCTGATCCATTATCAATGACTTGAACCAGTGCAGAATGTTCAGTACTGAATAGTTCTAATTTAGACGGCTGATTTAATAACAATCGGACTTCGATTCGTCCTTTTGTTGGTGTGAACTTAATCGCATTATCCAAAAGATTATATACAATCTGCTGTAACCGACTAAAGTCACCGGAAACAAAGAACTTTTGATTTTGGCTATGCTCTTGTGTTGTTGAATCTAAAATCAAAAATTCTAAATCGATTGATTTTTCTTCAGCCGAAGGACGCACTGTTTTGACTGCAGCTTCAATGACGCTCGCCAAATTAATTGGGTACAAACTTAAATGCACCTTGTTTTGTAAAATTCGGGAAATATCGAGCAAATCCTCAATCAGTTGTTTTTGCTTTTGGGCGTTGCGTTGAATGGTTTCCAGGGCAAGAACTGTTGTTTGCTCTTTCAGCTTACCGCTTCGCAGCATCTGGGTAAAACCAAGGATTGAACTCAGTGGTGTACGCAGTTCGTGGGAAAGGACTGCCAAAAATTCATCTTTAGCGTGATTTGCCTGTTCTAAGTTCGCTGCTTGTTGCCTGAGTTTATTTTCTAATTTTTTGCGTTCTAGCAAATCTAAGACAAAGCAAATTCCACCCTCATTTGGATCGTCAAATCCAGCACCACCAACCAAGACTGGAATTCTCGAACCATCTTTACGAATGTACTCTTTTTCATAAGGAGTACAGATACCCCTTTGCTGAATCTCCAACTTTACTTCTTCTTCCAATGCCCAATATTCAGGTGGTGTAATATTTCGGATATTCAATTTACCTGTTTGTAAATCCTCTTGGGTATAACCAATAATATTTAAATATGCCTGATTTGCTGACACAATCTTGCCACTATGCGTCCAAAATTTCATTCCAATCATATTGGACTCAAAAAGATGGCGGAAACGAGCTTCACTACGCTTGCGTTCGCTAATATCGATCAACACTCCATCCCAAAGAACGCTATCATCTGCTTGAGGATAAGCCCTTGCTGTTGTTTGTAGCCACTTGATTTGACCGGAGGGTGTAATAATCCGCCACTCACTTTGCGATTGCAATGAGGGTTGAACATCATAGCTAAAGAATTTCTGCACAACTGCTATATCATCCGGATGAATCACTTTCCAAGCTTTCTGAGCATTTTGCTGAATTTTTTCAGGCTCAATTTCAAACAAGTCATAACAGCCAGAACTGATATAAGAGAATTCCTCTCTACCATCTGGGTAATGACAATATTGATACATTACACCCGGTATATTCGCCGCCAGATTTCGCAGACGCTCCTCACTTTTAGCAAGCGATATCTCAAGACGACAAGCTACTTCGTGGCTATGCAAATACATTAAAGCCTGTTTCTTCGCAGTCCGCAGCGCCTCACACAAGATACTAATCAGTATTCCATGAACCAAAAATAGGCTCACCTTTATAAAGTTTGGTATATCAAACCCTCTGGAGTCAAAAGAAGATATAAGGAAGTATCCGCCGATAATAGCAGACAAAAAAGTCGCAACTAAACCAGATCCGATCCCGCCATAAGAAGCACTTACCATAACTGCTCCAAAAAACAGCACAAAGGGTGTGTTGGTCATGTTCAGCCACGGATTGAGCATCAGCATGAACACTGAGGCCAAAACAACAGTCAGAGTGGGGACCCCATAACGCTGTATCAGAGAGCAAGTAAAGTACATTTGGCAATTTTTAACTTAAATTAATAATTTTGTTAAATATTTCTTACCTTTTACAATAAATAATACCCCAGGCGCATTGACCTAAGGGAGCAATTCTAAGTTAAAAAATATATAAACAAGAATCTTTAGACGTAAACAAGTCTATACATTTGGATGTAGAAACCGGAGCGTCCTTTGGCCCTACAAGGAATTTTAAATTTGGAATTTTAGGTTTATTTTGGGGGATGCCAACCTGCTAATACCCATTGTTGCCGAACTGTAACTGATATAATGTTGTTTAGTTGTAGGGCAATAACTGTAGCTCGTCCACAGGCAGTACTCCCAATAATTTGAGCGCCATCTTCACTCCATTCAAAATGTTTTGACCACTTTTGTTTTCTCGGATTAAATAGTTTTACTTTTTTACTATTTACTGGGTCTATTCCATCGGTTTGAGTTCCTTTGTAATTGTTACACAGGCGACAAGCTAACCATAAATTATCTTCGTCGTCAGTGCCTCCTTTGGCTTTGGGAATGATATGTTCAATTTCCAAAAATCCCAAAACATACATTTGTAAACTACGACAGTAACCGCATCTATCGCCAGCAGAAGTGCGAATTTTTGCTTTTAGTGTTTCTGATATCGAGCCTGAACTCATGCGTCTAAAGGTTCCCGTAATCCCCGTTCAACAGCCTCACGTAACGCAGTCGCTTTTAGTAATAATTTTTCTTGGTAGACTTGCATTAGAGACACAAGTTCAGAATGCTCGGCATTGATAAGCGTCCCAGCTTGTTGATTGTATAACAATTCGCTTAATCTTTGGTCATGTTCTGGCTCCATCTGTGATTCTGTAAGAGCGATAACTTCTTCATCAGATAAAGAGGCGACAGAGGTATTATAAAAGCTTTCGGCGGATGTATACTGGGAAGCAATGGGAGATAGGGAAAGCGCAATCACTTGCGTCAAAACATCGGCTACATTGCGGTTAGTTAGTTGGGCAAAATGTTCAGCTTTTTTGTAAATTTCATCTGGCAAGTTAAGGGTAATTTGAGTATTCATAGAATTTCAGAGTTCTCTGCTATTGCTGGCGGTACTTTCACATTATCTTCCAAATTCTTAGCTCTCTGCCGCCTGAAAAATCTCTTGTGCATCAATTACAACACTTGTTTTCGTTTTCACAATTAATTTACCAAATGGGTCTTGTATTCTTAGTAACCGGAGATGGGGACTTGCACAATTAGATCCCACATAAACACGTAAAACGAGTCTACCCCTCACAAACTAAAAGAAGCCACATCATTCTCATCCACACTTGCATCTTTCCCTAACGCAGTTGGCTTAAAACTCGAACCATGAATTAGTTCACCCAGAGAAATTTCGCTATTTTGGTGCAAAATATTCACTACACTCACAAAATCCCGGACAATTTCTCCTGGTGTCAGTAATGCTTCTGCACCTAAACGATTGACAATTTCTTGGACAAAATCTTTTAATTCACGATTTGTCAAAACTTGCTCGTAACCAAAGTTAATTGCATGAATTTCAGCTAAACTTTGCAAAAGCGAGAGAATTTCTTTTTCTGTTAATGGGTTCAACCGCAACACCGGTCCCATAAATTCTTGCACGCCAGCTTGAGCAACAAAACGACTTTCTTTCGTCCGTCTGCGCCAAGCTGCATCGGCAAACAGTCCGCGATTTGGGTCTTCTAAAAATTTAGTGGTTCCACCGATGAGAATACCAAGATGCTCCGCTTTACATTGCATCGTATCGTTAAACATTCCCAGGAGTTTGTTATAGTTTTTCTCCCGAGTAACTGTTGTCGATATTTGGTATAAGTTTACCGCTTCATCAAGAAAGATCAGAAGACCCTTGTGGCCAATCTCTGCCACAAATTTAGCTAAAAGTTTGATGTAGTCATACCAACTTTCATCATCAATAATAACGCGCACTCCCAAAGCTGCTTTTGCCTCGATTTTGGTGTTAAATTCTCCCCGGAACCACCGCAATGCAGCGTTTTTCAAATTATCATCATCCGTACGGTAACCACGCCAATAAGCAATAATAACTGTACCGAAATCAAACCCGTGTACTAAGTCTTCTATATACTGAACGACTTCTCTAATTTTCGCTTCAATTTGGTCATCAAAACCTTGATCGTCGGGACGTATCCCACTTTCTTTGACCACTTCTTGTTGAATTTTATTAATCCAACCTTCTAATATTGAAACTAAAGCACCTCCATCGGGACGAGTTTTTGTAGCTAGATGGCTCATCAATTCTCGATATGTTGCTAAACCCTCGTTGTTGCTTCCTGCTAGCCGACGGGAGGAAGATAAATCAGCATCAGCAACTACAAAACCTTGCTCCATTGCTCGGTTGCGGATCAGTTGCAGCATGAAACTTTTACCGGAGCCGTAATTGCCAATTATAAAACGAAAAGCGGCTATTCCTTCTGCGATGTCGTCGAGGTTTTTCAACAGGCTTTGCAGTTCTTTTTCTCGACCTACTGCTATATGTTCTAGTCCCACCCTTGGCACTACTCCTGCACCAAGGGAGTTGATCAAAGCAGTGGATACTTTTTTCGAGATTTTCAGCTTTGCCATGTACTTCACCGATGGGGAGTTGGGGAGTTGGGGACTGTAGAAACCTCAGCAGGAAGGCAAAACCAGCCTGGGATAGTTCATTTAGAAGAAATTTGTCTTGCCATGAGGTCGTAGATAGCGATCGCTTTTTTGACGTTGCTGAGATGTTCTGGATAAATTTCCAGTTTTTCAGTGCCTGTGTCAATTATCAACTCACCAATAATATCATTAGCTCGTTCATTTATTGAATCAATCAACAGATTGGGCATAGTGATGTTTGATAAAGCAATATTTTTAATAACAGAATTGGGATTATCTGGTTCTATTATAGCTTTTAACACTTGAATTTCATATTCTGGTAGATTCTGAATAAAATTACTCCATTCTTGAGGCAATCTTTCAGAATCTATGGGTTCTAAAGTTTCAAGTAGATCGTCCAAGAGAAAATCAAAATCATTTACTTGCCCTTCACCTGGGAAAGTTTCCTGATTTATAGTTTCCATCTGTTGCAGCAATTCCCAAACTTGGCTTTGCAGTTGGTCGCGTTCTTGCTGTAATAATGAAACTTGACTTTGTAACTGTTGGAATTCTATTTGTTGCTCTGTAATGTCAGTTCTTAAACTCTTTAGGCTAGATTCTATATTTTTTCTTTCGCTTTTTATCGTTAATAAAAATTCTCGTGCCTTTGTTTCCTGAACTTCTAATTCTTGAATTTTAATTCGTAGGTTGTAGAGTTTTTCTTCTAATTGCGGTCGGATTCTCTCTAACAAAGTTAATTCACTTTCAAACCCCTGCTTAGAAAGCAAAAGTTCCCCAAGTTGAGTATGTAACTGATTAATTTCCGAACGTGTAACGTTAGAATTTAACTCCATACGACGTTTTTCTGAATTTAAGTTAGATAGAACATTATTCAGGTCTACCTTAGCTTTATCTAAATTAATCAGTTCACCTTGTAAGTAGCCAACTTGCACTTCTATCTGCTTTTTTTCCAGAGCAAAATTGCCCAATTCTCGATTAAGACTATCTCTTTGCTTGCAGCGTTCTGATACTTGCTTTTGTAGCTGATTCGATTCTGTATATAGTAAATTTCGATGTGCTTCAAGCTCGTTAATTTCTCCGAAAAACCTAGATTTCATTCCCTCCATCTCTTTAATTCGTTTGTGGAGAGAATCTAAAACCAGCATTTCATGATTTCTCCGCCGCTTATCTACAAACAAGACTGCTAGATAGGTGGCAGGTACAGTGATGATACCTGTAAAAAATGATTTATTGAAATCCCAGCTAAGGACGAGACTCAGACCAAAACTAACACCAAAGGCAACTATACCTATAATAAATCGATTGCTTACCATTGCTGATTGCATATTGCTTGTGTTTGACATAGTTAATTTGTCAGAATAGGCATTTTTTCTGCGATTAAATTTCACATTTGCGTTTTCCAACCGACTAGTAGTAGCAAACAATAGAATAGCAATGGCATTTTATATTGCTCTCCTACGTACTGACTTCTTGATTTTTGGCATCAAAAAGCGCTAACTCTGAAGAGAAAAAATCCACAAATTGCCGTGCGGTTCTTCCAGAACGACCGTTGTGACGAGTTGCCCACTGTAAGGCTTGATATTCTAAATCTTCCTGGCTCATATTTATTCCTGCTTGGGCTGCAAGATGCCGGATAATTGTCAAATAAGTTTTCTGGTCAGCCGGTTCAAAGGTCAAAGTTAGACCAAAGCGATCGCTAAAGGATAGTTTCTCTTGCATGGTATCCCATGCATGAACTTCATCGTTGTCGCGAGGTGCCGGTCGATCGCCAAAAAATTCTCGAATCAAGTGACGCCGGTTTGAGGTGGCATACACAACGGCATTTTGCGGACGTGCGGTTAAATTCCCTTCTAAAACTACTTTTAGCGCTTTGAAAGCGTCGTCGTCTTCTTCAAAGGATAAGTCATCGACAAAGATAATAAATTTTTGTGGCACCCCCCTTAAATGATCGACAATTTCTGGTAAATCTTTTAAATCTGACTTACCAACTTCCAATAACCGCAGGTTGCGATCGCCGTACTCATTCAACAAAGCTTTGACTAAGGACGATTTTCCTGAACCGCGACTACCGTAAAGTAATACGTGCAATGCTACTTGCCCCGACAGCAGAAACTCTGTATTTTTCAGCAAAGCATCGCGCTGCAACTCATAACCTACAAGTTCACTCAATTTCACCGGATCGGCATAATGGATGCCAATAAACCGTCCCCCTTGCCAACGTAAAGCTTTATAAATAGCAAACAAACCACTACCAAATTGCCAATAATAAGCTGCCAACTCTTCTACGGCATCTGCCCAATTTTCTGACTGTTGCAATTTCGTGATTAACGGCAATTCGTTAATTCCCCCCATCTCCTTCATCTCTTGATACCACACCACTGGTGATACAGGCAGATGAGCTACGGCTTGAACCCATTCACTAAGATAAGCGCTGCTACATTCATAAAGGCTTTGCAAAGCTTGCAAATCATGCCGAGTCGCGCTTACCAAGCATAAAGGCAAATCAGCAAATTCTAATTGTTGAGCAAGTCGGCTAAAAGGATTGTCATCTCTAATAATTTGAGTAATTAAATACTCCTCCCAGTTGTGATGAGAGGCAGCCAAAGACCTGAAATAATTGCCGTAAGCTTGGAGGCAGCCCCGTGCATCCGCATCAGTGTAACGTATCGCTTGTAACAGGTCAAGAAAAGCGTTTCCGACTTCACTTTCAAGCACAGATTGGTAGAGTAATAGAGACGCAGCTTGACGTTGGATGAATTGAACCTTGGCAAATAGTTGATTATCCATCAATTAAATAAGGGTTATAGCTAAACAGTTATGCTAAATTCTCTGCTTAAGCTTCTAGTAAAGTTTAAATCTACATAGCATTTAACAAATGAATTTAAGTATTATTGTCACTTTTCACTACGGTATATTATCTAGAGTTTATAGTATTATTTACTACAGCTTGCTGTCCAGCAAAGTTTTTCTCACAAACGGTAGTATCAGCGGTTTGTTACTTATTTTTGCGGCAAGGGTGCAAATTCTTGAAAAAAACCTGAGGTTTGATTTTTGTGGTGTTCTTTGCCTTGCGACTGCTTAAAACGCCAAGCTTATGTTTTGATGACTATTTTGGACATGGTGGCACTGGCAGTAATATGAAACCAATTTTTCGCTTCCAGATAGCCATACCTCCCTAGCTGAAGGCTTTATTTAGTACAAATATATTACCGCATTTACCCGGCTTTTTAAAGGCGCTCCAAAAAATAAATTATGTGTCGTAGTTAGGTCTTTTGCGTGACCGGACACCTGTTGAAGCCTATCCTAGGGAAATTCTTGGATATCTATATAAATTGCAAGTCACGAATCCGCACCACCGATTATTGGGGGGGGTGGAAGGTATGGTACCTAGGGCTACAAAGCGCGTATTAGCGTAGTATCAGGTACTGCCGGATTCTCAACAATCGCTTAAGAAGGTGAGGTATTGTTGCTACATTCATCAGTTAACTTGCGCTTGCCTGCTAAGTTAAAGGTTTCATGGTTGAATTTTAGGAATAAATAACTATTTACTATGAGCTTTCAAAACCATCTTTATGTGAAGAAATATTTTCTTGATAAAGAACCGCTTACTATCAAGCAACACTGACAGGTAATTAATTTTTTGTTCCCTTTATTTCAATAATTAAGAAATGTTTCTACGTTCCACAAAACAGTACAAATATCTGTTTAATCGCTTTTATGCAATTGTGGCAAAATGTTGCGTAAACTACAAAAGAAATCATTCTCAGTGGAATTGCAACACATCTCTCACAATCATGGCGGTGGCCTGTGAGGAAAGCTTCCAATCTTGTCAAAGCATTGTCCTAGAAGCCTTGCCAATTGTCTGTTTGATTAAATCAAGAATGCGACAATACGAAAATAATCAGACTTATCCGGAAAATACCAAAAAGTCTTGTACTTTGTGTTTGTTAGGTGCAAAAAATACTGGGGTTCACTAATGTTTGTCGTTCCGCAGAAACACATAAAAAAAGTTGGCATCAAAAAGCTCAAGCACAAAACGGTAAAAATAAGTAGGTAGATACGGTGAGATGTTTAAAGATTTGATTGTTTCTCGATGCAAATCTTAAAGGAATAGTAAAGCTTGGATTGCCATTTTGGCAGGTTTTTCTCGGGTAGATAGGATATTAATAGATAGTACCAATCGCGATTGATATTCCCTGCTTATTGCCATCTACACCAATACTGCACGAAGCCAACCCAATACTCAGATAGGTGACTTTCTAAGCAATTTTACGAACTAGGAAATAATACATGGTATTCTCACTGTCTTCTCATAACGTTATCCAGTATCTGCTAGAAGCAGGTCTGAGTAGCTCAGAAGATGGAGCATCTGGCGAAGCCCAATTGCCTGCCAGTAGCAAGAACTTCAACTTACTGGCGACTCTTTTGGATAATCGAAAGCTTTTGATTAAGCAGGAACGTTGCATCGACTTTGGGGATGGAATGCCTCAGGAGTTTTTCAACGAGTGGCTGTTTCACCAATTGCTGTCCTCTTTCCCTGTTTTAGGAAACATTAGTGCGATCGCATCATTACTAGTGCATTTTGATGAGGAGAATTCCATCCTTGTCCGCAACTACCTGACTGACTATCTGGATTTAGCGAAGTTTTATCGGCAAAACGATATTTTCCCGGAGGCAATTGCGAGTGCCATTGGCAATAGTTTGGCGGCACTGCATCGGGCTACTTTCAATCGCAGGGAGTACCGTGACTATATGTCAAACGCTCCATTGGGAGTGATTCGCTATAGCTTTTACAATCCAGCGCAAGGGGTAGGGTCATTTGGACCTGAGATTTTTGGGATGATTCCAAAGGAGGCTCTGAAGTTTTATGTTCTCTATCAGCGCTTCGACAGTTTGGAGTCGGCGATCGCGGATTTGGCAAATGACTGGAATCCCTGCTGCTTGACTCATAACGATCTGAAATTAGAGAACATTTTGGTGCATTCAGCAGGGGAGCAGGAAGACAATAGCCTTGTGCGACTGATTGATTGGGAAGCATGTGCGTGGGGCGATCCTGCTTTTGATTTGGGAACTTTGCTGGCAAGCTATTTGAGAGTTTGGCTAGATAGCTTGGTAGTAGATCCGATACTCGAGTTAGAAGAATCTCTACGTCTGGCAATGACACCTTTAGAAGTTATCCAGCCTTCAATACTGGCACTATTACGGGCTTATCTAAATACCTTTCCCATGATTTTGGAGTACCGCCGGGACTTTATTGTACGGGTTGTTCAGTTTGCGGGTTTGGCAATGATTAATCAAATTCAAGAATTAATGAAGTGCCGCAAGTACTTTGAGAATACTGACATCTGTATACTCCAGGTAGCCAAAAGTTTGCTAACGATGCCAGAACAATCTGTACTCACGATTTTTGGTATTTCTGAAGCAGAAATCATTGAGCCATTAGCAAAATTTGACAAACTCCCTCAACCCCAAAGAGAACAGAATTTGCTGCCTCTTTATTACGGCAAGACCCGTTTACGTGGATGTTAAGAGAAGGATGAAGTGCCTGCTTTTTGCGATGTAGATACTTCACTCCTTTTCTTTATGAATATTGAGATAAAAATTTAATTAACATCAACCCATTTAACAATTTTGAATTACTTAATGCTAGATTCCGTTGGTCATCAACCCTTGGATTCACTTTTAGACATTACGAGTAATATCCAGATTGAAGCCAACTTTTGTATTTCTCATCCCAACTATCAACCCTTTGCCTTGCCGACAAAAGTAGCAGATAGATTCCAGCAAACTTCCTTAGTTCTACGCCATAAGTATCTCACACTACTACTGCGAAATTTTATTTATGGTATTTACTACAATGCGTCCCTCCAAAATATTTTGGCAGTAAATGATGATGGGTTGAATTTCCAACCACACAAAATAGAAAATATTTCCACACTGGGCATTGATTGGGAATTTTATGAAAGACTGCACGCAAGCAATCATGGTACAGGTTATTTTGACCCTGGTTGGGAGGTCTTGCGGCAAGAACCTGATGGTAGTATGGCAGTCAATAAAGGAGGTTTGACGTTGTATATTGAGCCAGATTCCCATCTAGAAGCCACTGCACAATATCCTAGAGTAGGGGACTTGGTGCCGGTATTAATGCCCAAAAATCGCTTGCAAAACGGCTTCTATATCGCAGTTGGAAATGTTACTCAAGAAGATCCTGATAATCCTGATGCTGATTTGGGTACGGGACGAATTTATTTTAATTTAACTCCATCCGGGGCGATCGCTCTCATGGATAGCCTGACTCTAAAACTAAATGCAGGCAAAATTCCCTTTAGCTTTCAGGTTCTCTACAGCCCTAGTGCTTATGGACGTTATGACTCAGGGGTACTCTATTTTGAACGTGACGATTATCCTGCAATGCGAGATATTCTGCAAGAAGTTTATCTTGAACATGAATCGCATTTCCAAGAAGAAATACCTTTATTTACTAAGTTTTTGGCACCAGGATTAAGTTTAGCCGAAGAACCAGTCGATAAATTTGCTGCACAAGAAAGTTTTGGGATGAACCGTTGCCAAATTGTCGCTAATGCTTTATTGGAAGCTTGGGAAAAAGGTCATAATTCCGCTGAAGAACGGATGGTCGCAATTCGTGAACATTTTGCCCAGCATTTTATTGATTTTGAACGTCCTTACCTCAATCCCAGTTCTGAAGATATTTACTACCCTTTAAATTAGAGTTCTTCCAAAATGGCGAAAAAATAATTAATTAACCGCAGATAAACACAGATAGACGCAGATGAAAAATAATTTTGGTTCTTGTCTATTGATATTTGTGGGGTGTGTTAGGCGTTGATTAGCTGGGGTAAAATAATTATCTGTAGCAGTTTTTAACTTTAAAAGATGCCTTTCACTTACGAGCGCACCGTTAGATTTCAAGATACTGATGCTGCTGGAGTAGTTTACTTTACTAATGTTTTAGCTATTTGTCATGAAGCTTATGAAGAATCGCTTGCAGCATCAGGTATTAATATTAAAGACTTTTTTACTAATCCATCTGTAGCTTTTCCTATTGTTCATGCTAATGTCGATTTTTTCCGCCCGATGTTTTGTGGTGACAAGTTAGTTATTAGATTAATCCCCCAAAAATTAGGTGTTGATAAGTTTGAGATTAACTATGAAATTTTGGTTGCCGATCTAGTCGTGACTAAGGCAATTACTCGACACGTTTGTATTGATGCCAATACTAGGAGTAAAAGAGAGTTGACCTCAAAGATGATGGAATGGGTGGAAATTAACCGCAGAGACCCAGAGGAAAAAGAGTAGACTTTGAATCTTTATTGCCTGACAACTCTATTCATATCTTGCGTCTAACCGTAGAAATTACTATTTTTATATCAAAGAGTAACCTATTTAACATTAAAACTCAGATTTTCAATACTCCTCTATAGAGGAGTTTATCTATTAGACAGGGACTTTGAGGAGAATGGCGGATGGGAGCGCAGCCGAAAAATCTGTAAAAACTTAGTTTTTTTTTATACTGTTAGGTTCTATCGGTTGCATTCCGCTCAGTTAATCCTCAGGACAAACAAAGGGTTACTAAAGGTGAGTTTGGAGTGATTCTATTGCAATTTTTTGTAGGTGTTGGTGGTTAATTTTACCTTGACAATTGCGGGGTAAGCTTTGTACGCAAATCCAGTGTTTGGGAATCTTAAATTTACTAAGTTTATCTTTGAGTAGAGTTTGAATTGCTAAGTTAGAAATAGTTGAATTTTTGGGAATGTAAATAGCTGTTACTGCTTCTCCCCAATCTCGATCGGATATGCCAATTACACAAATATCATCTACCATTTTTGTTGCTCTAATCGCTGACTCGATTTCTGCTGGATAGACGTTTTCACCACCTGTAATAATTTTGTCGCTATTGCGTCCAACAATATTTAAATAACCTTTTTCGTCTAAAAATCCTAAATCGTCTGGTTGAAAAATGGTGAGTGCCGTACGGAAGTGGGGAGGGAGTGGCGTATAATAACCAAGGAATAAAGACTCGGATTTAATAGTAATATTTCCTATTTGATTCGCATTGAAAATATCGCCTTGTTGATTGCAAATCTTAACTTGAACATGGGGAAGAATTTGACCGGAGTTAGTTTCCCCATTCAGAAAATCATCAGGTTTGAGGGTCGTAATTTGAGATGCGGTTTCTGTCATACCATAGGTGGGAGATAACCGAATTTTGTAGTATCTGGCTTTCTCTAAAAGTTCATTCCAAGCAGGCGCACCTCCCAAAAGTACAGTTTGAAATTGGGATAACCAGTTAGTTAATTTTGGGCTTTCTAGTATGCGTTGTAGTTGGGTTGGTACTAGAGAGATGAAAAAATCTGATGGGTTTATATCTATTTTTTGCCGCGATTCTAGTTCTTTAGATGACGAAATAACTAGTTTTCCACCAGTGGTGAATGTGCGTAAAAACTGCATCAAACCGCTGACATGATACAACGGTAAAATACAAAATGAATTGACTTGTTTTAACTGGAAATAATCTGTAAATCCGCGCACCGATGCCATAAGAGTTTCCCAGGTGTGGACGGCAAATTTAATTTGTCCTGATGAACCACCTGTGGGAATCATGATATGGGGGAAGTGGGGAGAGGGGGAGATCGGGGGAGGGGGAGATTGGGGGAGGGGAAAATTTGGGACTCCCCTGCCATTGGGTTTCAAGCCCCTACATTTATCTATGGAGTCTTCTCCCCTGCCCCCTGCCCCCTGCCCCCCCATCCCTACTCCCCAAACAATATCTGGTTGGACTAAATCAACAACTTGCTGCCATTCCTGTTTTGTCCAGTCGGGATTGCACAAAAAAACTGAACAATTAGCTGCACAAGCTGCGAGAAAACTTGCTAAAAATCGCACTGGTTCGCGTTCAGCTAGGATAATTTTCGGTGATGTTGTCTGTTGTAAAAGGGTTAATTCTAAATACAGTTCTTCAGCTAGTTGATAAAACTGAAACCTATCAGTACCGATAAACCAATCGTTATTAGTGCGATTTTTGAAATGGGCTAATGGTCGTTCCATAAATTTTGAAGCCAGGTTTCCTCGTCATCATCAAACCAGTGGTTGACACCAAAACCAACTGCTCTATTGTGTAAAGATAATTCGGCTGCTAGCTGGAGTGCATTTTGTCTGCCAATAGCGGTTTCTAATACAGATGAAAAGACGGCATCAATTTCGTTTTCAAGACAAAATTGCCGCAAACGCGATGGTGAACCTACTATTCCCGGCTTAATGACAAAAATTTGCTGCCAACCTTGTTTGAAGCAATTCTCAAGTTGGTTGAGTGTGGCGACAGATTCATCTAAGGCGATCGCTGTCGTATAATTGCCACACAATTCCAACATCTGCTGAAATTGCCCTACGGGTAAGGGTTGTTCGATAAATTCAATTTCTACGGGTAATTCCTGACTGGCATTAACTTTATCGCAAAGCCACAGCCATGTGTTCGCTTCCTCGTAGCTGAGTCCCCCGTTAGCGTCTAAGCGCAGTTTCGCTTCAACTGGTAATTTTTGAGTCAGAAGAGCGAAAATCTCCAGTTCGCGGGATATGGGTTCTACACCAATTTTCCATTTAAAGGTACGGTATCCCTGTTTCCACAATAAACGGCATTCTTCAAGAGCGGCTTCCCCGGAGGGTAATAGAGCGCTGTAGGAGAGAGGAATGGAGTTAGGAGTTAAGACTTCACTCCTCATTCCCCACATTGCTGACTCAAAGCCGAACTGACAGCTGGGTAAATCCTCGGGGATGGAGAAAATCGTTTCGTCTGTGATTTCTTTTGGTAACTCGTGGCAAAAATAATTGGCTTGTTTTAAGGTTTCGGAACCAAACCAGCTGATGGGGGCAATTTCCCCCCAAGAGGCTTGACCTGTTTCTGAGGTGAGACGGAGAATTATGCCTTCACGGATATCCCAGATGCCGTGACTAGTCGTAACTGAAGTCACAAATCTACGCTGATAGGGACGAAACTCAAATTGATAGCGCATAAATTGCCAATCGCCAATAGCTAATAACTTTTTTGTTTATTGTTAATTGATAGTTATTGGCTGTTGATTGTTCCACAAACCATGCCACTATCAACTATTCAATTTCAAAGCATGAATCCCAAACCGAATAACAAACAACACCAAAAATGTACTGATACGGCAATGAATTTACAGTTACTGACTTTATCTGGTTGGTGATGATGCTGCCAGACGTGATGGCATAGTTTAAAAGCATAGGGTAAACTTACGTAACTTAGTAACGTCCATACTGGAAAAATTCCCAATCCTACAAACAACAATGTCAGTGTATAAATGCTGCCAGTTGCAAGGGTTAAAACTTTTGCTCCGCCTTTAGTACCAAATCGGACAATCGGCGATCGTTTTCCGGCAGCTATGTCATCTTTCACTTGGTGAAAATGCGAACAAAACAAAATTAAACTGGTAGCAATTCCGACGACCGTTGAAGCCGCTAAACTGTACCAAGACCAACTAGCTGTTTGGCTGTAGTATGCTGCAAATACCGCCAAAGGCCCAAAAGCAAAAAAGCAAAGAATTTCCCCTAAACCCTGGTATCCTAAACGAAAAGGAGGTCCTTGGTAAAGGTAACCCAGGCCACAGCACAGCAAAATTATCCCAATTACTGTTAAGTCTTGTTGCCACCAAGAAATTGCGAGTATTGCCAGTAAGCCTAAACACAAACAGAAATTTCCCAACCAAAATATTAATAATTTGTTGTCAGTTAAATTCACCAAAGAATGATGTTTATTTTTATCAATCCCTGTTTCAGAATCAAAGACATCATTACTGAGATTTTCCCAAGCCAAAATTAATATTGCTGCGACAACAAATGTCAAAAAAACGGTTCCGTGAAAAATCTTATTTTCCGCAAAAGCTACAGCCGTTCCTACCCAGATGGGCATAATGGCAACGCTGTACATCGGCGGTTTAATTGCCGCCATCCATAATTTCTTATTGGGATATGATATCAGCTTTGTAGTCATCAGTTGTGATTAAAAAAAATGAAGAAAGAAGTTAGAAGGAAGAAGGAAGAATAAAATCATGCAATTGTTAGGGGATTTAAACTCGTTTGCCTTGAAGGCGCGAAGACTTCTTCTTTCTTCCTTCTTCCTTCGTTAATTAACTTACCAGAATCTTGCTTATGAAAGAGATTTTATGGTTTGATATGACACGTCAATGCTGCCTTACAAGGAAAATACAGCCGTTTTTACAAGTGAAGCAGCTCAAACGGAACATACCGTCTTATGGCAAGCACAACAGAGTGAAGAAAGCAAGCTCTTCGACGCTGTTTAAACTGTGGCTGTTTGTGCTACCTGTAGAAATACGACCACAATTTACCACCAAGACGGAAGATAACTTAAAAAAAATTTACTTATTTTGAGATCCATGACAGTTTCACCATGTCCCGCCACATTTTTTGTATATCATAAGGAACTATATCAATTTCTGTTAGCATTAGAGCAGAATTGCTGCAAAACTAATTGTACCCAAGTTGCTACTATTTCCTTAGAAATTGACTTCATTGACCCCTTGGTTGTACTTGATAAACTGGCACAACCAAATAAAGTAAATTTTTACTGGGAGAACAAGGAAAAAAAAGAAGCGATCGCCGCCCTTGATGAGGTAGCAAAATTAGAAGTTTCCGGGAAAGACCGTTTCACGAAAGCGGAAAATTTTATTCAAGGTTGCCTGAATAATATAAATCATTTTGGTAGTACAAAACAAGCTTTTTCGGAACCACACTTTTTTTGCAGTTTCACTTTTTTTGATAAAAATAATCAAGTAGATTATCCATTTTCAGCAGCGACGGTTTTTCTACCACGTTGGCAAGTAGCTGTCAAAGATGACTGTTGTATATTAGTTGCCAATACAATCATCAGAACTGGGATAAATATTCAACGAATATTAGATAATTTATTCAGAAAAATTAAAATTATTCGTTCTTTAGCATATTATTCTCCCCAGATTGACTTCCAAAAGCCGAAATTTAACAAAAAATCTGTTGCCAATCCCGAAAAGTTTAAAAGTTCGGTAGCATCAGCCCTCAAAATAATTCAATCAAATCATCTAAGTAAAATTGTTTTAGCAGATACTTTGGATGTCCAGTCTAATACTCGTTTTAATTTATTCAAATCCTTAAATAATCTGCGCCAATTGCATCCTAATTGCTATATCTTTTCTACAAGTAACGGCAAGGGACAAAACTTTATTGGCGCAAGTCCAGAACGCTTAATTTGTATTCACAACAAACAATTGATCGCCGATGCATTGGCAGGTTCAGCAGCACGAGGTAAAACACCTACAGAAGATGCTGTCAAAGGCAATCGCTTGCTTTCGAGCCAGAAAGAAAGACACGAACATTTGTTAGTGATAGATTTTATTACTAGTCGCTTATCCCAGCTAGGTTTGTTACCCCAAGTTTTACCACCACGCTTGCGACAGTTATCTAATATCCAACATTTATGGACGCCAATTAGCGCCATAGTTCCTGACGATGTACATCCTTTAAAAATTGTGGCACAATTACACCCCACGCCAGCGGTTGCCGGTGCTACTGTTGATATAGCCTGTGCTGAAATACTTCGTTATGAAAGCTTTGAGAGGGGTTTATACGCAGCACCTCTAGGTTGGATTGATTCTTCTGGTAACTGCGAGTTTATCGTTGGCATTCGTTCCGCACTGATAGACGGCGATCGCGCAAGACTTTATGCGGGTGCCGGTATTGTCGCAGGTTCCGATCCTGACAAAGAATTGGCAGAAATTCAACTTAAACTTCAAGCATTACTCAAAGCATTAGTTTAAATTTGTTGGTTGTTAATTGTTCTTCTGTGGATGAGGGTTAGCTTCTATTGGCATGGGCTGAATAATCGGTTTTATCGTCATAATTGAGTCAATTGAATCATTCATGAGTTCAATAGTGGAATGTGGTAAATCTTGTTTTAATAACTTGCGGATAGCTACCAAATCTTCCTCCTCGCTTAAGTCCTCAAGCTTTTCTGATGCTTTCAGATCCTGAGTTTCCAAGGAACGATAATTATCATCCCATCCCTTTGAAGTTGTTTTTGGTATATTTATCCGCATTTTTTGCAAACTTAATTCATGCGACATTGTCTCATTCTTCATATCTACACTAGTGCTCTTTTGAATTGGAGTTTTTTCAAAATGAATTACCAGTTGTATGAAAAATTGTTTCACATAAAGCAAATGTTTCAAAGGCATATATGCTTGCTCCCTATGGTAAATTTAAACACTACCGCTAGTGTCAATTAATGACTAACTTGAACTCAAACAAATTATTCACAATAGGGAATTAACATATACTAAACAAGAATCAGCGCATTTCGATGCCTGTCTTGCTGCACCCAGAAGCATCTATCTGTATTTTTTAACCACCCACAACTATAAGCTAACTTCTATGTAATTTACATTCCGTCAGGTTGTGTTTGGGGAAAAGTGAAAATCTATCTATCTTTTCATCTTTGCTTTTTTGGCTTTTAATTACCTCAAAAGCTTCTCTAGCACCTGAATAATAATATTGGTTTTTGTAGAGGCACGCAATCTATGATTAGGAGGCTTAAAGGTGGGGGATGATCGATCGTATATTATTTCCCAAAGTCGTTCATCTTTTGATGAATGTAAATTATCAGTCCCCAAATACAAATCTTACTGCAATATGTCAATTATTGCCACCCTGAATAATTCTGGTAGATTGCTTTATTCTTCTTAGGGCGAATATAAATAGCTGTAAATATTGAGCAAAGCACAAGTAAATGCTATACCCGCTTATTGAGAAGGACTAGAACTAAACTTAAACATCAGTTTACGCATTTATTTGTTTTTTTGTCAAGTTATATGGCAATCCTCATAACATCTGTGTTCAAATCGTGTATCCCTAGATTCCCGTCAACTTTTACGAAGTCGGGAATCTTATTTTTGGTAGAGACGCTTCGGTTTGCAGTGTTTCTACCTAACTCCCAACTCTTCTAAATTTTTGACTGTTGTAGTACAAAGATCGTCCAAAGGTAAATCATTAGAATCGCCACCAAAGGGGTCTTCTATTTGATTGCCAATTTCTTCAATACCAAGCAGAATAAAACTAATCAAAGCCACAATTACAGTAGTCCACCAACCTAAATCGTGGACAAGTTGTAATGGTAATACAAAACAATATATTAGCAATAATCGTTTGAGATAAATAGCATAAGCTATGGGCATTGGTGTCTTTAAAATCCGATCGCAAGCAATCATTGCTTCTACCATGTTGTCAACTGAGGTATTCATCGAAATCAATTCATCCATCCTCAAGCGATCGCTTATCTGCTGCTGTTTGAGATAATCGCCAATCCAGACAGCTATCTTTAACGGCTTATTTTTCGCTTCTTTTAGTTCTAAATATTGAGATTGGTTAAGCAAAGGTTCCAATTCGCTATTTACACCGTTGTCGCGCAAGTGTAATTTGGTTGCGACTGCAAAAGCAGCGAGTAACCGCAGTGCTGCTGCTTTATTCTGTGTATCTACAGCTTCAGTTTCTGCAACCGAAGAACGAATCTTGCGTCCTAGATTTAGGATGTTCACAATCATCCCACCCCAGCTTTTCCGCCCTTCCCAATACCTGTCGTTAGCAGTGTTTGTCCGAAAAACCAACAACAACCCTAAAACAAGATTGTATGCCACATTGTTAGTGACATCAGCAAAAATATCCTCTGGAAGAGAATACCCCAAATATTGGCTTAAGGATATTAAAAATCCCAATCCACTACATAAAAGTACACGCGGAAAAACGGCGGGAACTACAGAACCTCTAACCTGGAAGGCGACTTTAAACCATTTGGCGTTGTCCGCAGTCATACTTAATCCTCAAACCGATGTAACTAAGGGCACTAAACTCTTCTAGTTATTTTAGCTTGTACCTCAGTTACATTTAAGGCTTTTCTACACTAAATCCTTATGAATAAAGGCTTTAGCATTTGCCCCAGTGTAAGTACTTACCACATGACCATCTCCTACCATTTGATACTTATAAGTAATTAATCCCTCTAAACCAACGGGTCCGCGTGGAGGCATTTGTTGAGTACTAATTCCGACTTCTGCACCGAAACCGTAGCGGAAACCATCAGCAAAGCGCGTGGAACAGTTATGATAAACCCCAGCGGCATTGACTAGTGCCAGGAAAATTTTTGCAGCTTCTGGGTCTTCAGTAACGATCGCATCGGTATGCTTGGAACCATAATCGTTAATGTGGGCGATCGCGGTTTCTAGGGAATCGACAATTTTAATCGCCAAAATCAAATCGCTGTATTCAGTTTCCCAATCTTTTGCAGTTGCGGTGGGAATATTCTGTAAAAACTCGTGGATACGTTCATCACCTCGCAATTCCACATGCAATTCTTGTAAAGCCTCGGCAATTTTTGGTAAAAAGCTGGCGGCAATACTGCTGTGAACTAGCAAAGTTTCAATCGCATTACAAGCAGCGGGATATTGGGTTTTTGAATCGACAGTAATTTTGATTGCTTTGTCAATATCTGCGGTTTTATCTAAATAAAGATGACAAACACCGTCCGCGTGTCCCAGTACGGGAATGCGGGTATTTTCCTGGACAAATTGGACAAAAGAGTTAGAACCACGAGGAATAATTAAATCTACATATTTATCTAACTTCAAAAGTTCCAGGGTTTCTTCTCTGGTAGTCAACAACTGTACCGCATCTGGGTTAACAGTCGTTTGAGATAATCCTTGTTTAATTGCTTTAACAATCGCTTCGCAAGAACGAATCGCTTCTTTTCCACCTTTGAGAATTACACCATTACCTGACTTAATCGCCAAAGAAACAATTTGAATTGCCGCCTCCGGACGTGCTTCAAAAATTATACCTAAAACTCCCAAAGGACAAGTGACACGCTTGAGAATTAAGCCCGGATCTATTTTACGGTGAATTTGCACCACACCCACTGGGTCGCTAAGTTTGCCCACATCTCGCACACCAGCAATCGCATCCCTTAACTTATGTTCGTCTAACTGCAAGCGTTTATAAAGCGGTTTGGCAATCTCATCAGCCGCAGCCGCTTCACAATCAGCAATATTAGCTTGCAAAATTTCATCTTTTGCCGATTCCAAAGCGATGGCGATCGCTTCGATAGCTTGATTTTTTGCTGCAGTGGAGAGAACCCCCAGCTTGAGTGCCGCGAGTCGGGTTTTTTTCGCAATAGCAATTAAACCACTTGTATCATCGAAGGAAGTAGTCATGGCACATTCACAACGTCAATGTCTGGCAACAATTTTTTTTGCCTTTCAACAATCCTATCAATGTTGGGTTAGTTGTTGGTTGCTAAGAAATATTCCAGCTTCTTCCCCCTTGCCCCCTGTCCCCTACCCTCTTTTTCCCAGCCTTCCCAAAAATATTTTGATTCTTATCCGGAATGCCAAGAGCGTATTTTGTAGCTCCATTTGTGACGGACAAAGTGAGAAACACAACAACCACAAGTCAACTCAGCAGAACATTTAAGAGTTTAGTTCCGAGTCCATTTTCAGCATACATAACTAAAAATTTACACACAACCAGGAGCAACAAATCATGACATTTAGTCCAAATCCTTCAACTACCGCTAAACTCAACAAACCTGTACTGCAAAAAGGTTCAACAGGCGAAGCTGTTAAAGAACTGCAAAACCTACTCAACCATTACAACTCCTATAACATCCCTGTTGATGGTGTATTTGGTGACACGACTAAGAATGAAGTTATCTCCTTCCAAAATCGGATGTTTTTGTTGAAAGACGGAATTGTCGGTGACAAAACTTGGCAAGTCTTGTTCAAAGGCGCACCAGTAGATATGCCCACACTAAAAAAAGGTACCAAAGGCGACCTCGTTAAGAGAGTACAAGAAAGAATGTGTATTACTGGTGACTACCAACAGAGCCTTAGTGGCATTTTTGATACAGATACCGAAAAAGCGGTCAAAGCTTTGCAAAAACGTACCAAGTTGCCTATTGATGGAGTTGTAGGCGAGCGCACTTGGTTTGAATTGGGCAAGATCGATCCTAGCGTGGGTGGCTGCTAAGGCTTGTATTATCTGCGATTTTAAGAGCATCTTGGCAACGGATCTAACGGATAATTGGTTCATTTAATAACTATTTATCCGTTACGCATGAAACAGCCGGAATTGCTTTCTAAGAGGGTTGGGGGGTTAGGTTTGAGGGCTGTCAATATGCCAATTCTCAAAAAAGGTAGTAAAGGTGAATTAGTTTCTTGCGTGCAGGAAAGATTGACAAATAGTGGCGACTATAAAGCCACAATTGATGGCGATTTTGGGGATATGACAGTAGACTTTTGTGAAATCGTTACAAAAGCGTCTGAAGTTGTCGGTTGATGGATATATCGGCTCAAGCACTTGGCTGGAGTTGAGCAAAATTTCTCAAGTTCAAGGTTGTTAAAATTTTACTTTTTTCTGTACAAACTAACTAATTCAGGAAAAAAATAATGACTTATACTGAAGTTAAACTCAACAAACCAGTTCTTACCGAAGGTTCTAGTGGTGCCAATGTTAAAGAGTTGCAAATATTGTTAAAAGATAGTTACCATCTTTATACAGATGCGATTGATGGGGTTTTTGGTGCAAATACCAGAAATGCTGTCAAAGCCTACCAACATCGCGTATTTCTTAACGAAGATGGGATTGTTGAAGATAAAACTTGGCTGGCACTTTATAAAGGTGCGCCAATTGGTATGCCAATTCTCAAAGAAGGCGACAAAGGCGATTTGGTCATGTTAGTACAAAAAATCGTCATAGGAAGCAAAGATTACAGAGGTAAGATTGATGGTAAATTTGGTTCCGATACCGAAAAAGCTGTGAAGGCTTTGCAAAAACGCACAGGGTTGCCTACTGATGGAATTGTTGAAGACCGCACTTGGTACGAATTGAGCAAGCTTCCTCATTAACATTCACGACTTATATGATGGGAGCGTCAATTAATCTCATAACCATAAGCTTGTTCTCCATTTAAGATGTCTAAAACTTTTTGATAGACTGTTGTCTTTCCCTATTCCCTATCTAGAGCCTAAAAAATCTTCAACTACAATCACAGGAACCGAACTAGATTCAATCACTGCTTGCGAAACTGAACCAATAAGCAGCTGTGAAAAAAAATGATGTCCGCGTTTTCCCATGACAATTTCTGATACTTGATAATCAATTGCGGCTTGCACAATTTGTTCTGGAACAGAACCCGTCAATGTCACAAACTTATATCGGATATCTGAAAGTAATTGCTCAGTTGATAAATGCAATTTTTCTAGAGCTTCAGATTCTGCGACGTTGATAACATGCAAGACAATTACCTCTGCATCGCTGCGGCGAGCTAATGCAGCAGCCTTTGTTAACACTTGGGTAGATATAGGCGAAGTATCAACCGCAGCCAACAATATTACACGAGTAGACACTGTTACTTTTGTCGGGTCAACTTCGCCACGTTGTAATAACTTTGGAGCAAAAATAGGTATTGCCCAAGCTCCTAGCGGTGCGGTTGCTAAAATCGAAAGGGCTGCGACTGCCAAAATTATGTCTCCTCCCTCAATTCCACTCTGTAAGGGAATCGCGCCAATTGCGGCTTGTACTGTAGCTTTGGCTGAGTTTCCTGGTAACAGAAAAAGCCGTTCTCGCCAATTCCAATTACTCCCCAAGGTTGACAGATACCAGCCCACCATCCGACCGACTAGTGTACCAATCGCCAGGATAAAAAGTCCAGGCAATAAAATATTACCTAATACTTTTAATTGAATGCTTGCTCCCAACAATACAAACAAAAATATTTCCGCAACAATCCACAAGTTATCAAATCCTAATCGCAATCTTCGTGCCAAAGGTGCATCGAATTCAATCAGGAAAAACCCCATTGCCATGACTGCTAAATAACCAGAATAGTAAGCCCAATATTGAGGCAAAATCACTAAAAATAGAGCCGTACAGGCAGCAATTAAAATATCTTGTACAGTATTTTGCGTCCACTTTTGTTGTCCCAAAAACCAAACCAGTAAACGAGCTGCAAGGTAACCAACCACAAGCCCGAAAATAATCTCTCGTAACACTTGAATAGGCAGAAATTGCCATGCTGTTAATGTCAATCCCCCTGGTAGGATAATATTTTGAGCATTGCCTTGTGCTAAAAAATCTACCAACAAGCCGAAAACTAAAAGCAGCAATACATCAGAAAGAGCGCTTCCAGTTAAAATGGCATCGGGAATACCTTTAGTAACACCCCACCCCAGACTTTTGAGCCGTAGCATCGCTGGAACAATCACCGCTGGAGATTCTGCCCCAATAATGCAGCCCAGCAGTAAACCTGTGGGAAAATCAAAGCGAAATAGCGGTATTGCGACGAGTGCGATCGCGATTGCTTCAAAAGTAGCTGGCAAAAATCCTAACCTCAGTGCTACCGTCCCCTGCTGTTTGAGCTTTTCTTGGTCTAAACCCAGTCCAGCTTTCATCAAAATAATCATTACAGCTACAGTTCGCAAGCTGTCGGCTGTTGCGAGAACTTCTGGATGGATGATTTTAGCTGCTTGGGGTCCGAGTAGTATGCCCGCTAAAATCATACCAATCAGTGGGGGAGCGCCTAAGCGTCGGGCAATTTGACCCACAAAAAAGCCTGTTAATAAAATCCAAATTACACTTTCTAACATTACCCGCTCTCAAAATCATTGTTGTAGAGACACTTGCTAACAAGAGACGCAGGTAATCTGAGTGATACAGCCCTACTTCCCCGCTACAAGCTACGGAAAGTAGGAGCCATCAGCCTTTTGTTTTGTTAAGGCGGTTACGGCGAGCTCCATCGCCTAAAAATTTACTTTACATCTTTCTACGCAGAAAGACAATATTGTTTTTGACTCGCTTACATCCCCACCCTATAGAGGAATGGGGAATTACTTTGAATTAGTTAACTGATAACTGTTCACGACTGTTCTTTGGATTTAATGAACAGTTTGCCGGATTGATTCAGCATCAATTGGTTCCATCAGGTATACCCGCAACAGATTCCAAATTGTAGAGAGTATCAAGGGTAACTTTTGACGTAACTTGACAAAATTTGGGCGATCGCTGCTGTCGATTTCCTGCATTTTGACATTATTTTCCGAACATTTCTCTAAGCGCTGGTAAAAATCTGGGTGATTTGTATTCAAAATCAGAGGAAATGCCCGTGCTGCAGTTTCGTTAGTCTTCTCGATGACTTTGGTATTATATTCGCGTGGATCTATACCAATTGATTCATAGAAATTTGCCCGTTCAAATACTGTCAAAGTGTGAGTAGCAAATACAGTCATGAGAAAGAAACGTACCCACAAACGCGATCGCCAATTATTCCACAATCTGGGTTGCGATCGCAGTAGGGCTTTAAAGAAATCTCCATGTCGGTTTTCATCTTGACACCAACTCTCAAACTTCCGGAACAACGGATAAATTTGGTGTTCTGGATGTGCTTCCATATGACGATAAACCAAGATGTAGCGCCAATAACCAATTTTCTCCGATAGGTAGACTGTGTAAATAATCCACTCTGGGGGGAAGAATGTGTAGGTGCGAGTTTTGGTCAAATAGCTTAAATCTAAGGAAAGATTAAAATCCGCCATTGATTTATTCAAAAAACCCGCATGCCGTGCTTCATCCCGTGCCATAAAGGTAAAAGCGTCTGCGAGAATCGGACTCTTCTGTTTCAGCCTGCGCGATAATTCTTTAAACAGTAGAAACCCAGAAAACTCTGAGGTACAAGAACGTTCCAAAAAGTCAATAAAGGCAATACGTGTTTCCCCATCAATATGGTCCCAACACTGCTTAAACTCCTCGTCCCTGATAAAGTGATGGCGGTTATAATCGGCTCGTAACTCCTCAACAATTGCCAGCAACTCAGAGTCATATTCCGAAATATCCATCTCGGCGATCGCATCAAAGTCGGTGGTATAAAATCGAGGTGTTAACAAGGTTTCCTGCACTGGTGCTTTCACTCCAGGCTTTAACAACTCAGGCTGTGGGGAATGATATGACTTAACCATAAGAATCCTTTTGATTAATTCTTCTCTTAAAAGCTATATAACCATAAGTCTTTATTAAAATCCAACAGCATTCAATTGCTAATTTAAAAGCAATATTAAAGGTTAAATATCATCAAATCTCCGTAAAATCACTATTTTTTTTGGCTATTTTAAGGAAATCGAAACCTTTTATAATACTTTTCCTATTTCAGATAGGTAAAAACCTTATTTTTAAACTTAAAATTTTTGCCTTTTAGCACAACTAAAGACTTGTGAAGAAATGCTGATGGGATTATAGTCATAAAAAGATAAATAGTTAAAATAGTGAACAGTTGCTATTGGTTTACCACAAGCCCCCACACCCAAAGAAGGGTGCGGCTATAAGAACTAAGCCCACCTGCGTGGGCTATTCTTCATGCAGAAATGGTATTACACTAATCGGTGTGGTCTTTCTCCTGCTTGTATTCAACTGATAACTGTTAAATGGTTCTGCATTGACAGGGTAGTAATACTCATGTTGGAGTGATGCAGAACCTCTGGAAACCTGCCTTTTCTGCGTAAATCCGGAAATTCTCTTCACCTTGCGCTATCCAGATTAAAGGACAAACAATGAGTAATAATCTAGCGAGCAAGCTTCGTTCTGGGACGCAACAAGCTCACACAGCCGCAGAAAATGTGGGATTCACAAAATGTTTTCTCAAAGGGGTTGTGGATCGGGGTATTTTTGCTGAGTTTTTGTGCAACTTATACTACCTCTACAGTGCATTAGAAGCTGCAATAAAGAATCATTTAGACCATCCTGCGATCGGTGCGCTTTACTTCCCGGAACTGAATCGCAAAGCTTCTTTAGAAAAAGATATGGAATTTTATTACGGAAAGGACTGGCAAAAGCATCTGGCACCTTTAAAAGCAACCCAAACTTATATCGCTCGAATTCATCAACTCTCAGCTAATGCACCGGAGTTATTATTAGGACATACCTACACTCGCTACATGGGTGACCTTTCTGGTGGTCAAATGTTCCAAAAAATCGCTCAGTCAGCCTTGCAATTAGAAGGTTCGGAAGGCACATCTTTTTACAACTTTGAGCAAATTCCCGATAAAAAGGCGTTTAAAGATAAATATCGTCAGACATTAGACTCACTCCCGATTGATGATGTAACCGCACTCCGTATTGTTGTAGAAGCTAATTATGCCTTTGACTTAAATATGCAGATGGCAAAAGAGTTAGATACACATTTAATCCAAGCAATCGGTCAGGAAATGTTTAATAATCTGACTCATCCTAATAATCCTGGTAGTACCGAAATGGCTACTTCACAAGGATAAAGTGGAAACGGATTATGTAACGGATGTAACGGATAAATTTACTGTGATGGTTACTGTAAGATTATCCGTTGTCAACTCTTAACGCTTCAATCTCATCCACTTTTTGGAAACAATTCAATGGTTTTTCAATTACCTGGAGTCAAATTCGATCTGGATCTCATCAAGAAGTACGATACACCGACACCGAGATATACTAGCTACCCACCCGCTACTGAGTTAAGCGAGACATTCTCGGAGACTAACTTTAAACAAGCGATCGCCTCTTCAAATCAACGGAAAACACCGCTATCGTTGTATTTTCATATACCATTTTGTCAGAGCGCTTGTTACTTCTGCGGTTGTAATGTGGTGATTTCTAACAACAAAAATATTGCCAAACCTTACTTGGAATACTTAGCTAGAGATATCAAGCAAACCGCTAGCTTAATCGACTCGGATAGAACAGTATTGCAAATTCACTGGGGAGGTGGTACTCCTAACTACTTGAGCCAAGAGCAAGTAGGATTTTTATGGAAAAATATCACTCGCAACTTTACCATTCATCCCGCAGCCGAAATCTCGATTGAGATTAATCCCCGGTATGTAGATAAAGACTACATTTTCTATCTTAGAGAGATTGGGTTTAATCGCATTAGTTTTGGTATCCAAGATTTCAACCGTCAAGTACAAGTTGCAGTAAATCGAGTCCAACCAGAAGAAATGCTGTTTGATGTGATGAGTTGGATTCGAGAAGCTGAGTTTGAAAGTGTGAATGTAGACTTGATTTATGGTTTACCTCACCAAACTCTTCAGACATTTAGGGAGACGATAAAAAAGACGATTGAATTAGATCCAGACAGACTTGCTGTGTTTAATTTTGCCTATGTACCTTGGTTGAAGCCCGTACAAAACAATATATCCCAAGAGGCATTACCCCCAGCAGCAGAAAAGTTAGAAATTCTGGAAATGACGATTGAGCAATTGACGAATAATCAGTATCAATTTATTGGGATGGATCATTTTGCCAAACCAAGCGATGAATTAGCAATAGCTCAACGGAATCGAACTCTCAAACGCAATTTTCAAGGCTATACAACCCAAGCAGAAACGGAACTTTTCGCTTTTGGTGCCAGTTCTATCAGTTGGCTAAATGATGCCTATGCTCAAAATCACAAGGAGTTGAAGAGTTACTATCAAGCAATTGATATGGGTCTTTTACCAGTTAGTAAAGGTATCAAATTGAACCAGGATGATATCATCAGGAGGGATGTGATTATGTCCATCATGTCTCACTTCCAACTAGATAAACAAGAAATTGCAGAGAAGTTTCACATCAGTTTTGATGGCTATTTTTCAAGAGAGCTAGAAGCGTTAAAGCTTTTAGAAGATGATGGACTGGTGAGGTTATCAAACAATGACATTAGGATCACAGATATTGGTAGGTTGTTGGTGAGAAATATTGCGGTCATTTTCGATGCTCATAAAAGAACGCAGGAGCAAAAATTCTCCCGTGCTATTTGAAGGAGTACTTCACCACACCAACTTTGATGGCTGAAAAAAAGCCCCCTAAATCCCCCAACTTTGGGAGACTTTGAATTTTATTCTCGAACAGTATTGGCGGTAGGGGGCTGAAAAGCATCAGTCATGATTCCCATAAATGCTTTCACGAGTAAACGATTCTGGCGGTAAAACTGGTATTTGTTCCGCTCCTTGAGCTAAGAATTCCATGTCCGCTTCCCATTGTTGTGAGTCAAAAGTACGCTTTGTAGCAAGCTCTGCAAATGTATGTTTCTGTCCGTGTGATGTGCCAAAGATATCCCTTTCAATCAAATCACGGATATACGCTACTCTGTCGCCTCCAAAGTGCCTTACTCGCTCATCAATCAGCCTTAGTAAAGGTTTACTTATTCCAGTAATCTCAATTTTGTTATTGTCCATGTTGTTTTTCATTTCCATACTTAAATTATGGATCTATGTGGATGGTACTTGATTCTAATTATGAATAAGTCCCCATAACTTTGAAGCTAGCTATTTTCCAAGGTTGGATTAATAATTCCGTATTAGATACAGATTGCTCTAGTAAATCTACTGAATTAACCAAACTCAACCCCAAATCGCTCTGGAAAGACAACTCGGCAGAAACTCCATGACATTCATAACATCTGAAAATCCACTGCTGCGGGTCATCTTCTGCTTGCTTAAACGCCATCAAGATTAAATTTTCAGCCGATAAATCTAAGAAACTGACTCTTTCAGGAGTGCCTAAAGACGCGATTAATCCCTTCTTTACTGAGTGAGTCGTGCTGACTGGATTTAATATTACTTGCAAGGGGGTGTTTAATTCATACCCGCGTCTAACTGTATGGGCTGTTTCCCAACTCCCAGCGTGGGGATACAAGGCATAGGTAAACTCATGAAAGCCTCGGTCTGCTTCTGGGTCGGGCCAGTTAGGACTGCGTAATAGAGTTAGACGTAATTGATTTGTTTGACTGTCATAACCGTATTTACAATCATTCAATAAACTTACACCGTATTGATTGGGAAGTAAAGAATCAGTTAAATCTGCCCAACGTAATGCAGGAACTTCCCATTTTGCTTGTTCGGCTGGGGTTTGAGGTTTAGTTGGACGTTCAATTGCACCGCAGGGAATTTCATAAGTAGCAAAATCTGCTTCAATATTCAAAGGAAATGCCGCTTTCACTAACACCTGACGTTCTTGCCAATTCACAGTTGTCGCGATTTTCAACATCGGCGATCGCGCATCCAAGATATAATTGCAGCAAAACTCAGACTCGCCCAACTGCTGCACAACCCGCACGCAACTTCTGACTGTCCCAGATTCCAACCACTCTATAGATTTCAACTGCATTGGTGGTAGAGGATGCTGTGCATAATTTGGGTCGATATTCCACGCATCCCAATATTGACCGCTATCTTGAAAAGCTTGTAATTGATTTCCCCCTTCTTTCGCAAGCACCTCCCTACCATTAACCTTGTCAAAAACACTAGCTAAATTCCCAGTCTTCCTATCAATAATCACCCGCAAAAATTCATTTTCTAAAATCGCATCAAACTGGCTTAAGCTATTGTCATAGGACCCATGCAAAAACTCTCTTAAACTCTCATTCCTAGCCTTGCCTTCGGCACGCTCCGCGAACGGCAACGCCAAGGGCGAATGCGTACTTCTCTTCGAGACGCTTTGCGAACGCGCCTTCGCGGTTCCATCAATCAAAATTTCCGGTGATTTCTGCATAACTCCCATATCATCTTCCTCTTTTTGAGGACAAAGCCAGAAAACCCGACAGCCCACAGAAGGAATATCCCTCGCCAAAAACAAAAGCTGCGATCCACTGTATTGTGAAGGTAAAAGCTGTCCATCAAAGTCACAGACAGTCCAATTTAGGCGATCGCATAAATCTAGAGCCACAACCTCAGAGCGTTGCCAATTGAGAGAATTAAACACAAATATCGGCTGTGCTTCTGGGTGAGGAGGGGTTGGTAAAGTAAATTCCGATGCTAAAGCCATCAGTGAATTCTGTAATATCTGCGTACCAATACGTTCCACCTCCTGCCATTCAGGAAGTGCATCCGTATAAACTTCAGTAATCGAAGAACCGGGAAGAATATCGTGAAACTGGTTAAATAAAACCTTTTTCCATGCCGCTTCAATTTCAGCTTTGGGATACTCTACACCACAACTAATATTAGCCAAAGCCGCAAACAATTCTGCTTCATACAGTAAACATTCAGACTTCCGATTCCAACGTTTTTGATCGCCGTGGGTAGTATAGCAACCGCGATGGAATTCTAGATAGAGTTCATCTTCCCAAGTAGGGAGGGGGGATGGGGAGAGGGAGGGAGGGGGAGAGGAGGGGGAAGAAGCAACATTTCCCCCTTGTCTCCGAATTTGCTCCAAATACTCCAGTGCGGTGGTAAATTCTAATTTAGGTAAAAAAGGCGAACTATCGAAGCGGCAGGCGGTTTCTAACATATCACGAGTGGGGCCGCCTCCGTGGTCGCCAACACCAGGTAACCAAAGAGCCTCACTTAAACCAGTTTGAGCCTCCCATTCCAAAGCATATGCCGCCATTTTCACAGCATCAATACCTTCACCGATCAGCGCCGACATCATGCTAAAAACTTCACTACCATCAGGCGATCGCCAGCAAAAAGTCCCATAATCAAATTTTGTAGTATCATTCCAGCGCAGCTTTTGAGTTACAAAATACTCAACACCAGCAGAAAGAAAAAACTGCGGCAAAGTCGCACAGAAACCAAAAGTATCCGGAACCCAAACAATCGGCGAAACCTTGCCAAATTTCTCCTGAATATAGCGCTGACCATACAACAACTGACGGACAATCGACTCACCAGCGATCAAATTCAACTCCGGTTCCACCCAAAAAGCGCCGAGAACCTCCCAACGTCCAGCAGCCACAGCAGCTTGAATTTTTGCAAACAAATCCGGACGATGTTCCTCCACCCAAGCATAAAGCGCCGGCGTCGAATGGCAAAAAATCAACTCCGGAAAATCCTCCTGCAACTTCAAAACCGACTCAAAAGTATTCACAGCAGCCTGCCAAGTCTCACTGACCGGCCACAACCAAGCCAAATCCAAATGAGCATGACCAACCAACTGAATTTTAGATGGGAGGTTATGAATTCTAGATTCAATTAAATTCTTCCGCAAACTTACCAGAAATCCCTCAACCTCCTCCCTTCCTTCCTTGGCGTCCTCTGCGTCTACCCAAGGGAAGGCGAAGTACCTATGGCGGTTCAATACCTCCCCCAACACCTCCAACTCATCCGGTGCAAACCTCTCCAAATACAACAAAATCACAGCCAACTCATCAGCCACAAAACCCGGTTCCGGACACTTCACATCATTCGACTCATAGACCAAAACCGACTTCACCAACGCCCCATTATCGTGACCTGGACTCACCAGACGCAAAACCAGAGTAAACTCATCCCCAGGAGTCACCTCACGACTTAATAACACCCTTGGCGAACAATCAAACAAATCACCCTCAGCCACCAAATCCCCGTTAACATAAATATGAGCCAAATCAGCCCACCAAACCAACGCCAAACGCAAACACAAACCTTGCAACCCATAACCATGCAAATCCTGGGGAACCACAACCTTTTGTGTTAACCACAAAACTTTTTTTCCTCCAGCCCAAGCAATATTATCTTTCTCATTGAGATGAGCAACATTCCAAAAAGACTTGTCAGATGTCGGGACATCAGTAATATTCAAATCAGCCGATTGGCAGAACCAGTTGGATTGGACATTCACCTGAGAGCAAGAACGCAGTTTCGCAATTGCTTCCGAAATAAGTTTTGTATTTGTGGGCGATACAGGAGAGGTCATATTTCGCTAATATGAGGACACTAGAGGATTTTAGATTGTGAAATCATCTAAAATGTTACAGCGTGAAAGCCAAATAGTATTACTATAAATAGAAATAGTTTGTCGTTTTTATTGTTTGGCAGGAGTCGGACGAATTACAACGCTCTCAATAAAAATTCACTACCATGCCTTCCGCTTTCTCTGGTCGTTATCAAAGCAAACTCTTTAACTTTTTTCACCAACAATCTCGACGCTTGGGTGAAAAGTTTGAACGTACCTTCAGACATCTACAAGTAGCAAGCAGTTGGTCGTTAGAAGCACTACTTTTTCCCCTCTTTTCGTTGTTTCAAGAAGCCATTGATTCAGCCGGGAGACAACTGCAGCCAAAAGAACAACAGTCCAGACTGCAATTAAAAGAAAATTTAACACCTCCAGCATCTGATAGCGTCATTGAGTATGTACTCAAGTCAGCAGACAAAATTACTTATAATAAACAGCAACTTTTAGTACAGGGAATTGCCTCAGACTTACTGAATCGAAATTTAGTACTTGTCAGCACTGAAAACGAAATTTTAGAGATTCTCTCACCCCAGCAGCAGGCAAAATTACAAGACAAAATTATTGAAGAAGTTGCCAATTATTGGCGTTTTTGGCGGTTAGCTCCAGAAAAAGACGAAATAGAACTATTATCTGAAATTGACCGCTTATTGAACAAAATGAGTGGGGATAATCAAGAAAATATACTAGAGCTACCCCCAGAAAATTTCCAGGAAAAGCATGAAGGAATATTTGCATTTTTAGATTCAGCGATCGCTCTTGTTGAATCTCATGCCATACAACCAGCTACCGAAGCGACACTGACAGTACAGAAACGCAGTTCTCAGGTTATCCAACTTGTCCAAACTCAGCTAAACATACTTATCTACGGCAAACAGCAAATAGATGCGGATAAATCAGATATTCAGATTTCTGTATTGATTTCGCAAGCGCTAAATTACTTTTTTGGCACAGGCAATAAAAAACAACTCTCTGTTTCTAATTCACCGAAACCATTTATCAAAAAACCTCAGTTGTTGACTCAGGATTTCGCAGATGTTTGGTTAAGTCCAGGTGATTTGTTTGGTGAACCCGAGACAGATATTGCCAAGTCATTACCAACTTCTTCAGAAAATTTAGTTAATAATTACCAAAACTTTTTACAACCAGGAAAACTAGGTAGTGGATTAGCTAAAAAGGGAAAAACAACCAGAAATTTAAGTGCAAAACCAAAAAAATCTGGCAAAATAAGTGCGGAAAAAACCACAAAAGCTAGTATTGCTAGATCGGGAATAGATAGTAATACTCAAATCGAAGCCAAGCCTGACTGGATAGAAACTCAAGCAACTTCGGTGGGGTATGAAAAGCATCCGCTAGAGCAAATCTTAGAATGGGTTGACCGCTTGTTATTAAAGTTAGAAGAATTATTCGTGAGAATCTTTAAATCGTTACAGCAGTTGTGGCTAGGGAAATAGTTAGGAGTTAGGAGTTATACCAATTCTCTGTGAAGCTAGCTGCATATAATTTTACCCCTCCAAACCTCCCCTTGGCAAGGGGAGGTGCCACAGGCGGTGGGGTGGGGTTTTTGTAGCTTAAAAGATGAATGAAACCCAATAACTATATCGTTCTTAGGTACACCCATCTCAACCAATCGTTCAGCAACAGACTCTTCGGTGCCATTAATTATATTGAATCCAAATTTTACCTTCTTGAATGTCAAAGTGCATCACCGGACCAAATACCCGTTTATCACCTTGGCAGCCAACATAAGCAAGTTGATAATGGTCGTGTTCAGTGTCAAAAATTAATTCCGCTTTTACCATATTCGTAGTGGTGGCAATTTCGGCATGTTCGCTTAAGATTTGTTTGACAAATTGTCGATAGCGTTCTAAATTATCCATTGGAGTATCTCCTCCCGTTTAGGGTCATAAATAGTAACTCCTATATTGAAATAAGTCGCAATTCAATTATTGTTCACTAGGCTTTGGGCAGTTTTCTTAAAATTTAGGATGCTGGTGCGGGATTAATGTGTTTCCCAGCGTAAAAAACAACTACTTTCAACTGGTCTTCATCAGGAATGTAAAATACTCTGTCTCCTTTAGTCACTTCATATTCCCATACCCCTTTATACTTTTTGCCTTTCAACGGAAAAACACGTCCTGATTGCCTAGTTGTCGCTGCTGTACATAAATCGTGATAACAACGACTAGTATTTTCAGGGTGTCGTTGCATTAATGCTTCCCAATCTCGATTTACCCGTCGATTTTTAGCTACCACTAACCAATTTTTTTCTCTCTCAGTTATCTCAGATGTCTCAGATAATTGAGGAACTGTCAATTTTACCTCTGGTGGCTCTATATTTTCTATAACTTCTTCTAAGCTATTTTCCGACATATCAAACATTCAAACGACATTTTAACTTTGAGATTGAAACAATGCTATTTACTCATCAGAATTTTGATTAAAAGCCGCTTCAAATTCTGGATTAGATATTGCTAAAGCGCTCTCATGCCATTCATGAATAATTGCATCTAATTCATCCCAAGCTTTTTCATATAAATCAACTAAACGATATGCCTGTGTTACCTCATCAATGAATTCATATAATTCATCTGCATCAAATACTAAAAGCCAACTATAAGGATGCTCGGTGCCAATTTTTTGCTTTAACAATAAACGGAAAGCCGTACTTAAAAGCTCAACAATTTCTTTACTACGTTGAGCCGCTTTCACTAATAAAGCTACATTTTCACGTCGCAGTAAAGCAAAAGACTGGTCATTACGAGTAATTGTGACTGGATGTTCTAATGCTTTATCCAAAATGCGTCCGGGTTGACGATTTAACTCAGTCGCTGTAATTAATTCATCTGAGTAAATAGTATCCATAGCTCCTATAGCCATAATTTGAGCCATACTCTTGTCTATACGTATTATTTTACGTATTCTTTTTTAAGAGTCAATAAGATCAGAGCGACTGACGATCGCTTGATGTTGAACTGGTTAGATGTGAGCGTCTGACTAGCTGCGATCAATCACCTGAGCTTCTTTTTTCGCACCGGGTATTCCTCAATTGATGAGGAGGCTGTTTGAAAGGCCTTTCTAATACCAGAAACTTGTAGTACTGATGTTTGCCCTGGCATCTTCTCTATAGTCACGTCCGCTTCATCCACTTGTTAGCTGGCTGGCATTGGTCATTCTTTCGATTTCTAAGATTCGTTTTCCAATCCATTCGCTGATTGTAGGGACGACGGCATTGCCAAGGAGTCTCCCTCGACGACCGTCCATCCGTCCGGAAACCCCATAAGCCTCTCCCACTCTGTCCACGTCAAGTTTCTCGCCACAGAGTATTGGTCGGTCTGAATGGCCTCCTTGATGTCCTCCAGTTTGGGCACGTAACGTGGGGCAGATGCTTTTTGCCATTGTATAGCCGAAGCCGCCGCGACGTTGTACCACAAGCGGATTGTCTCCGAGAGTGACTTGACGAAAATCGGATCTAGCTTTCGCTTTGCTCGATTCTCTCGACGAAGTATCCCCAGACAATTCGCTGCTGTCAGCAAAGAAGTGATAGGCACGTTCCGATTTAAAACTTGCGATAAAGAACACCCTGTCTCGGTCATGGGGTAAGCCCGAATGGAAAGCGTTACACGATACCCATCCCCCCAAATACCCATTCTTTTCGAGCGTGTCGATAACTGTCTCAAGAGCGGTTCCTTCTTCTGCACAGAGTAAACCCGGCACGTTTTCCATGACCAACCACGCTGGATGAACTTCTCTAACCAAGTCCATAAACGTGAAGAAAAGACCACTTCGTTTTCCTGCAAGTCCCGTTCGATCTGTATTGGCGGTGCTGAGGTCTTGGCAAGGCCATCCGGCACACCATAAATCAGAGGCAGGGATAATTGCTGGTTTGAGGGTCGTGATGTCGTCATGTAAGGGTATGTGTGGCCAGTGGCGCTTAAGTATCTGTTGGCAAAAAGAATCTATTTCACACTGAAATACGACGTTCATCCCTGCTCTTTCAAAGCCAAGATCAAAACCGCCGATGCCAGCAAAGAAGGAGGAAACGTGCATATCGACACTAATTATATAGATGTCTAATGATGAGGCTAATTATAAATGATTCACTCCCTAAAAGCTATTGTAGACGAAAATCGTCTACGAGTCGTTTTTCTTCCAAGTAACATTTCGCTGTGGGGTTGAGGTGTTGATAGTGGGCGAAAAACAGAATGTTAGTGGGCCGAGAATTCGTCAAGCCAGATTGCAACATGGTTTAGACCAGGTTGAATTGGCTGCGGCTCTCAATGTTGATTATGGAGTCAAGCTGGAACAGTCCGATATCTCAGAGATTGAACGTCAAGTAAGATCTGTAAAGGATTACGAGCTTGATGCCATCTCAAAAGTGCTAGATATCGACCCTATATGGTTGCTGCGGGGGGATAGCTAATGGCTGGAGAGCGAAAAAGCCGTGGAAGACAAAAGTTTTTATCCCTTGCGATCGTTAGTGAGGAGGATGTTCCAGGAAACATCATCCGGGAAGTTTGGCTAGAGGAAGTCTGTCAAGGATTTGTATCTCCTAGTGAAGCGAATAAATCCTATTACCGAACACTTTTAGAGAAGCTTTGGCCTGTAGGGCATGGCATTCCAGGACCTCGGGTGAAAGAGGATGAATTGAGAGAAGCAATTGAAGGCTTTAGAAGAAAACAGTACTCAGGAAGCAAACCCTATAAACCCTATGTAGATGTCTTTCGGCGTTTGCGAGAATTACAAGGAGAGGAAGGTGTTACTGGGATTGGAAGAGAAGGTAAGACATATCAACTCGTGAGTTTATCTTTGAGCAAAAAAAGAATTCCACGAATTAAGCTTTCTGATACAGATTGGCAACAAATCCTTGAAAAATATCAGCACAGATGTCCAGTATGTAGCCGATCGGAGCCAGAAGTTCGATTTCAGCAAGATCACAAAATTCCGCGTATCAGAGGTGGAAGTAACGAATTCACTAATTTGCAGCCTCTGTGTGATGAGTGCAACAACTTCAAAAGCACATCATGTCGTGGATGTCAGCTAGAATGTGAGAAATGCAGTTGGGCTTTTCCTGAGCATTTTGCTCCACTCCGTCTATCTTCGGATAACATTTCTAAACTGAGACAATCTGCTGCTAACACTAACTCAAATCCTCATGATTTACTAAACCAAATTGTTGATGATTTTTTTCAGATTCAATCCGCTGAAGCTGAGGAATAACCTTTCACTCGTACTCAAGTTGGTTGAAGCTAGCAGTAAGTCAAAGAGCCTAACTCCTAACTTCTGAGAAACTTTTCCACCACCTGTAAAAGCTGGAAACGCCGATTCAGGGTAAAAATTTTTGCCTCAGCAAAATTTGTAGACACGACAAAATAGTCTAGAGTCAATATTCGCTCTAGAACCGAAGCAATGATAATTCCCTGACCTGGACTGGTTTTATTAAGATAATCTTCTGACCGGGATAGTAACATCGTTACTTCACCAATATAGTAACCATAAGAGTCCAGAACCAAGCTCAATAGCAGGCTTAAGAACACTATTGATAATTCGGCTTTAGCTGTCAGGGTACTTTCCATTATAAAAGTTTCTCTACATCAGTAACGCAATGCGGTGCATTGAGTTCGCCGCTCCTAACTTAATTATCCTGTCGCACTCCACCAACAACCGGCTTAACTTCACCTCTGTCAGAAAATGGATTGGTACCGCCACTCCAGTTGAAATCACTAATGCGGAAGCTAATACCACCTAATTGCTGATCTGGATTGTAACGAAGGCTAATTCCATAAGTGCGGCGACTATATTCTAAAATATAGTCAGTGCTGAGACTTGAACCTTTGTCTAAGTTAATTGCTGTTTGAAAACCAAAGCGAAATGGGCCGTAGATTTGCTGAGAAATTCCAGCTTCTAATACTTTGTTATCAACGGCACGGTCAAACAAAAAGGGTGAGAAACCGCTATTAAAACCTTGGGAATAACTCAGATTGAAGGCTGTATAATCCAAATAAGGTTTGGAGAAATGACCTAATTGCCCTTCTACACCAATCCTCCCAGTTAAAGTACTTTGGTTGTCACCACTACCGTAATAACTGCTAGTTGCTGTCACACCCCCAACGGCTCGCACGTAAGGGACTACAGGATTCGGTGTATATTTTAATCCTTCTGTCGCCGTGGGTGGTAATGGTTTACCTTGCCACAAGAAGAAACCACCATCAACTGTGGCGCTACCTTGAAACCGTGCTAGAGAGATGCGATCGTTTCGGCGACCGATTTGCAATAAATCTTGACGGTCAGTGTTAGCGTTGACATATTGAGCGCCTCCCTGATATCTCAAATTAAAGCCGCTTGTACCTAAAGGAATATTCGGTGAGGTGATGACGGCACCAAGACTACTTTGGACTGTTTGAAAACCGAGGGTTCCGTTGTAAAGGCGATCGCGATAACTATATTCTAAGTTTAATGTGTGGGGGTTGACATCGCCTAATTGCTGCTGATAGCGCAAACTCGCCCGCAAGTTATCTTCTATCTTGCTCAAGTCCAAACTATCTAAGTTCCCAGTACCTTCGAGTCTTCCCCTCGGACTCAAGTCAGCATTTACCCTGGCTGTTAAACCAAATAGCGATGGAACATTACCAAAACCATTTTGTATTGCCTTCTGTACAAAAAATTGAGGTTTAATGCTTAAACGTGTCTTATCTGTACTGATTACTTCAAAGCCACGTTCAATAAATACACCACCTCGTTTGTCTCCATCAAAACCGACAGAAACGATCGCAGGAGTGACATCCCGTTCTCTACGGTCAATTGTCTGACTGCTAATCGGAATGGGTATTGATGTCTTTTGGTCAAGTACTAAACGCTGTCCCTCTGTTCTGATGCGGTCTTGTTGAGGTGATTCTTGGGTTAGAGTGACTTTTCTTGCCCGTAACTCCAATTCTGGAGGTGAAAACGGGTCGTTAGTAATCCGGACATCCTGTGCTTGCCAACCTCGTGGGTAAAAATCAATTCGTGCAGCTTCAAAACGTAACCTTCTGACTTGTCCGCCCGATTTCGGTGGTGCGATGTTTCTCGCATCTGCCCTACCACCAACGTTAACGTCAATCCCTCCCGGACTACCGACACCAGTCTGGGGTTGATTTGCCCGAATGCGATCGCTCACCGGCCGCGCTATGGATGGTCCAGTCGTCGTATTTGTGGGTGCAGAAAAAGCTAAATCGGTTTGAGCTGTCGGAATAAAAACCTCACCCCGACCGCTTTGCAGTTGCCCATTATCTTGAATAAAGTTGTAGGTAAAGCGTTGTCCGCGCAGTACTTGATCCCCCCTTGTCAATGCCACATTTCCATCGCCAACAGCAATCAAATTGTCTAAATTCACTTGCAGGCGATCGGCATCCACCACCGAACCATCAAACCTCACAACCGCATTACCTTCCAGGGTGACAATTTTCCGGCGCTCATCGTACTCTAATCTATCTGCAACAACTTCAACAACTCTTGGTGTTCCTGGGGCTGGTGTTGTTGGTTTTTGCTGATCGGGTGTGCTTCCATTTTCAGGCACTGGTACAGTCAGCGTCGGTGTTTGGTTATTTTGATCCCGCGTCTTAAATTCTATCGCTCCGGGCTTAGATTGTTGGTCTTGTGGCTGGCCAGAGTCGAATTCTATTGTTGTTGGTTGTGGTATTGACGGTGAATTTGGAGAATTTTGAGTAGTTGTTTCGTCTGGCGATCGCGTCAGATCAAATCTTGTAGTACTTTGCTTATCTAATTCCCCTCCCTTATCACGGGAAGCAGCTTGGTGCGATAACTTAACCTCAGAAGAGGAAGTTCTGACTACTCCCTTCCTTCTGTTAGAGTATCCATCTTCTTTCCCTTCCTCCTTCGCGTTCTTAGTATCTTCGCGGTTAATTAAAGAAATATTCTTCTCATGCGAAGGGACTAACTTAGAAACTTCTTTCTGGGATAAATTCTTGCTTCTGGCGACCGTTGGAGCAACTTCCTCTAGCACAGGATAACCAACTGCAAGCTGTTCGCCCAAAAGTGCGGCAGTTTGAGCAACCTGAACTTCAGGTGAAAACTCCGGTGGCAATGTTTCCGGTTTACTCGGTTTAGCTAAGGCTTCAGCAGTTAACTGATTCTGAGTGAGGTTAAATATAGTAGGCAAACGCTGTGAATTTGCCGAACTTGCGGAAGTTAGCTTAAGAAGCGTTTTTGCTTCAGTTGTCGAAACTAAATAAAACTGAGTAGAATTAGCAGATTCTGAAGGTTCTAGAATTGAAGGCGGTTTGGGCGGAAGAACTGGTTGAAGCATATTTCAGCACTAAGTAGCTAACAAATAGCCAAATTAATAGCCGGAAGGTTGAATTGGATTACACCTCAATGCCTTCCGACTTGCGTTTTTGTGCCTAGCCTGTGGTGTCTGTTCTCTTCCGCCTTCCGGCAGTCAAGGATAATTTAATCGTTGACTTACTCGAAATCGCGACGACCGGGGTTGCGAGCTGGGTCATTCGACAAGAATCCAAAGATAAAAATACCAACGAAGAAGGCCACAACAACATATACAACGATTTTTAAAGTCAGCATTGGAAAAACTCCATAGGGTATGAGATATCAAGCTTCTTTTTTTGTATCTGCGATCGCAGAAAAGATAGCTCTATTATCTTAACCAAATCTTGTCTTCTTTTTGGCTATAGGTTTTCCGCGAATCGCAGCGAATGAGTCGCTTGACTTGTAGATGCACCTTGAGCGGAGATTTTAGACGGGTTTACTCGAATGACGTTGACTTACATTCTTGGGTTTCCATCCCAGCCTTATTTTCTTGCCTGAAGAACCGCAATCCATCATGCCAAAAAATAATCAGAACCTAAGTATGATCAGCTACATTTACCAAACTGGTTTCAATTTTCCCATTGTCTGCAACGCCCAATGCATTGATGCTCCCGCAGTCTCACCGACCCCACCACTTTATCCCCACTTAGGGTAAACGGGGAACTCAAGGGCCTAAGTGGGGATTAGGAGCAAGGACTATTGCACCTGAGGGGGTGAGCAATCAACCGGATTTCATATAAGTCATAATAAATATAAACATGGCAATCCTATATTATTTGTAAATCCTAGACCCCAGACAGCCGACTTCTAAACTTTAAATTGGGATTTAGGACTGAAGAAGAAATAAATTATTCCGATTAACAAGCAAAACATCTGACTTCCAAAGAATTTGGGCATTTTTTTGGAAATTCCCTAGGTTGAATATCTTACGATGCCCAAAAGCAATAAAACAGTGACTTTAGTCATGAAAAAATCATGACTTTCTTCTCTATACATAAGAAATTTGATAGGTTACTGTAACCATAGCGTGAAGGAAGATCGCTAACAGGGGTGACTTGTTAACTTCCTCATCAAAAGTCAGCAATAACGAACTATTCTAAACTCATCTCCTGCACCATTTTCAATAAGCCCTAATAAACCGGGTTTTTCGGCGAGAATATAACGTTTAAGGTTACGATTTTGCTCCTAACCTGCTTACTAATATTGTGCTAAATATCAGTCAGTAAATCCCAAAAAATCACCCAATACTATCACCCGGTTGGGTGATGTGTAATAACAACTTAACATCGTAAATTTGGGATAAGAAAAAAACCTAATTTAGCTTAAACACAACAGATGTAACTAGGGATACAATTTATTCCCCCACCCAATAAAACTATGGCTTCAATTCGCGATATTGTTCAAGAAGCGATAACAACTGGCTATCTGAGCCTTGCAGCAGTCAAGCAGCTGCACCAGATGTTGGAAAAAGAATATGAAGACGAAGACCTTGATGCTCTAATGACATTACATCAAGCGGCTGTAGATGGAAAAGTGAGACAAGAGTTAAACGAAAAGAAAAGTGTACCTTCCCCCAAAAATAAGCAAGGTAAGCGCAGCATTGTCAAAATGAAACTCGTGTGCGAGACTGCCTTCGCATCTGCAATAGTTGCGACTATTGTCTTTGCCATACCGAAAAATTCTGACATATCACTCATCGCCCCACAAAGCAATACTGCTCAAATAATAAATTTTGGTGACTTTTAGTAATAAATGTCCCCATTTATGCATTACGTGTTTTCACTGTTTTATCAAACATAAATATTTGCAAAATGTAACAAAATCATTGCAACATCACAAAACAATATTAAAAGTTGGCAACTTTGCACAAACAAGGTAAACAATAACGATAGCTAGACTAAAGTTTCCCCAAGTTATGCAGCCAATTCGTACATTCAACGTCTCTCCTTCGCTACCGCAACGGCTAGAACCGCTGCGTCAATTAGCATACAATCTACACTGGGATTGGAACGTTGAGACTAAGGACTTATTTCGTCGTTTAGACTCCGACCTTTGGGAGTCTAGCCATCATAATCCGGTTTTAATGCTCGGTACGATCAGCCAAGGACGGCTGACGGAAGTTGTAGAGGATGAAGGCTTCCTCGCACAAATGGATCGAGCCGCACGACAGTTAGAAGCGTATCAAACAGAACGGACTTGGTACGAAAAGCAACGCTCGGATAAGCCAAAAGAATGCTACGCATATTTTTCGGCGGAATTTGGGCTTGTGGATTGTTTACCTATCTACTCGGGGGGTTTGGGAGTTCTCGCAGGAGATCACCTAAAATCTGCGAGTGATTTGGGGCTTCCGCTTGTGGGTGTGGGTTTGCTGTATCAGCAAGGCTATTTTGCCCAGTATCTAAACGCTGATGGTTGGCAGCAAGAACGCTACCTCCTCAATGATTTTTACAATATGCCTTTGCATCTGGAGCGCAATCCGGATGGTTCAGAAATGCGGATTGGGGTACAATATCCAGGACGCACGGTATATGCGAGGGTTTGGCGCGTACAGGTAGGAACGGTGCCCTTGTATATGCTAGATACCAACATTGAACCCAACAACGCTTACGACCACGATATTACCGACCAACTATATGGTGGTGATATCGATATGCGTATCCACCAAGAAATTATGCTCGGTATTGGTGGTGTCCAGATGCTGAAAGCACTGGGTTATAATGTCACCGCTTACCACATGAATGAAGGTCATGCGGGGTTCTCTGCCTTAGAACGCACCCGAATACTGATTCAGGAAGAAGGGCTAGATTATGCCGCAGCCAGACAGTTAGTAGCTTCCACAAATATCTTTACCACCCATACACCAGTCCCTGCGGGAATTGATTTATTTTCCCCAGACAAGATTTTGTATTATTTGGGACACTATGCTGAAACTTTTGGCTTAAACAAAGACCAATTTTTGGCATTAGGACGCGAAAGCACTGGTGATTTATCCTCACCTTTTAGCATGGCGGTGCTGGCTTTGAAAATGGCAACATTTTCTAACGGTGTAGCGCAGCTGCACGGTGTGGTGTCACGGCAGATGTTTAAAGGTTTGTGGCAATCTGTGCCGGTGCAGGAAGTTCCGATCGGCGCTATTACAAACGGCGTTCACGCTCGTAGTTGTGTAGCCAAATCAACACAGGAATTATACGATCGCTATCTAGGACCAAATTGGTCATCAGCAGGCACAGATAGCCCTCTGTGGGAACGGATGGACGCGATTCCCGATGAGGAATTGTGGCGCAACCACGAACGCTGTCGTTTGGACATGGTTTTGTATGTGCGGGAACATTTGGTCAAACATTTGCGCGATCGCGGTGCTTCTCCAAGTGAAACGGCTCAAGCACGAGAAGTCCTCGATCCCAAGGTTTTAACCATTGGTTTTGCCCGTCGCTTTGCGACCTACAAACGTGCGACCTTATGGATGCGGGATATAGAGCGCATCAAGCGGATAATGCTAGCGAACAAAGACCGTAAGGTGCAATTTGTCATCGCTGGTAAGGCACACCCGAAAGATATTCCCGGTAAAGAACTCATCCGCGATATCAACCACTTTATCCACGAACAAAATCTGGAAAAACAGGTAGTATTTGTTCCTAATTACGACATTCACATCGCACGATTAATGGTTGCGGGTTGCGATATCTGGTTAAATACACCCCGTCGCCCCCGAGAAGCATCTGGCACCAGTGGAATGAAGGCAGCCATGAACGGATTGCCGAATTTAAGCGTCCTAGATGGCTGGTGGGACGAAGCTGATTATGTTCGTACCGGTTGGGCGATCGGACACGGAGAGAATTACGACGATCCAAATTACCAAGATGAAGTCGAGGCAAATGCTTTCTACGATTTGCTAGAAAAGGAAGTCGGACCCTTATTCTACGACCGCGATGCAGATAATTTGCCCCGGCAGTGGATAGCAAAAATGAAGGATGCAATTCGCTTGAATTGTCCGTTCTTTAATACAGCGCGGATGGTGCGAGAATATGCAGAGCGAGCATATTTTTCCGCAAGCGATCGCTATCACACTCTAACTGCAAATCATTACGCTCCAGCGAAAGAGTTAGCTGATTGGAAAGGAAAACTTTCTAATAACTGGTTCAACATTAAAATCAAAGATGTTGACATTTCGTCAGCAGCAGATATTGAGGTTAACCAAACTGTTACGGTCAAAGCTAAAGTTGACTTGGCGACGTTGACGAATAATGATGTGCAAGTCGAGTTATACCAAGGTGCAATTGATGCCAATGGCGATATTGTCAATGGTGTACCAGTAGTGATGAATTATCAAGGTGATGAGTCTCAAGGTTTGAGTCTTTACACGGCTGATATCATTTACACTTCTTCTGGTTTGCAAGGTTTGTCTTTGCGGGTCTTGCCAAAACACCAACACCTCTCTAGTCCTTATGAACCGAGGTTGATTAGTTGGGCTGAATAAAAGTAGGAGTTAGGAGTTAGGAGTTAGGAGTTAGGAGTTAGGAGTTAGGAGTTAGGAGTTAGGAGTTAGGAGTTAGGAGTTAGGAGTTAGGAGTTAGGAGTTGGGAGTTGCGCTTTATACTCCTTCACCCTAGAAGGGTGGGGCTATACAAACTAAGCCCACCTGCGTGGGCTATTAGGACTCTTTACTCTTAACTTTTAATTCTTAATTCATAAGTCCTAACCTTTAACTCATAACTCATAACTCCTAACTCCTAATTCTTTAAAGGAGGGGATGACAATGTAACCTGTGGTGCTGTCTCCTAGTACTAGGTTGCGTTGTTCTCCCCAATACCACCAATGTGCGCCGACGTAAGCGCAGATGAGGCTGTCTAGTTTGTCTTCCGTTGCTTTGAGTGCTGCACCTGTGGTGGGGATTACATTCGGGAAGAAACCGCAGATGGACGGTGATGGACGCAGATGAGGCTCGAGAGTGGGTAGGGTATTAAGTATGTAATTTTGGAGCTTGATAAGTTCTAGTCGGCGATCGCTAAGGCGTCCTTTTTTATATTTGAGGATTTTATCTAAGTTGAATAAATTGACTATGGCCGGGTGGGGAAAGACTTCGATTTGATATCTACCTGGTTTTTGTGGGACGATTGTGGGTGCGTGGTCGTAACCACGAGTTTCTAGTTCTAAGCCAAAGTTTACTGTGCGTTCGGCGAAGGGTAGGTTGAGGTTGGCGGGGTAGCAGCCGGCATGATATTTGCCAAAGTACTTGTGAGTGAGTTTGTCGGGTAGGCGGCTTCCTGTGGCGTTGGGGATGAGGGTGGGTGCGTCTACGGCGATGATGGCGGGTTCGTCTGGCTCTACTCCGTTATCAATCCAGGCGAGGATATCTGCAATGGAGTCTTTGCGGTCTAAGTCGAGTAGTTGTAGTTGGTTATCTTGCCATTCTAGGCAGCATAGTCCAGTTGGTTGCGATTTCCACCCTAAATCAATGCCGAGGAATTTCATTTGATATTTGTCATAAATTTGCAAATTTATCTGTCGCTTCAATTAAAGCACTACGAATTCCTGGTTCGCTCATCGAATGTCCCGCATCAGGAACAATAATTAATTCGGCTTCCCACCAAACCTTTTTTAATTCCCAAGCTGATATCATCGGACAAACAACATCATAACGACCTTGAACAATTACACCGGGAATATGACGAATTCGGTCAACATTTAAAAGTAATTGATCTTCAGTTTCAAGAAAACCTTTATTCATAAAATAATGGCACTCAATCCGGGCAAAGGCTTCAGCAAATTCATTTCTACCAAAGGTTTGCATTAGCTGATTATCTAAAAATAATCGACTGGTACTTGCTTCCCAAATTGACCAAGCACGGGCTGCCTCTAACCTGATTTGCAAATCTGGGCTGGTCAAGCGCTTATAATAGGCAGAGAGCATATCGTGGCGTTCTTCAGGAGGAATTGGTTTTAAATATTCCTCCCAAGTATCAGGAAAAATATTGCTAGCACCTTCTTGATAAAACCAGCGGATTTCTTTTTGTCGCAGCATAAATATACCACGCAAAATTAGACCTGTACAACGTTCCGGATGGGTTTGACTGTAAGCTAATGACAGAGTACTTCCCCAACTACCACCAAAAACATCCCACTTTTCTACTTCTAAAAGCTCTCGCAATTTTTCAATATCATTTACTAAATCCCAAGTGGTATTTTCTTGTAGTTCTGCATGAGGTGTACTTTGACCGCAACCCCGTTGGTCAAACATTATCAATCGCCATTTTTCGGGATTAAAATATTGTCGATAAATCGGTGGACATCCACCTCCAGGGCCTCCATGCAATAATACAATTGGTTTACCGTGAGGATTTCCTGATTCCTCAAAATGAATGGTATGCAGGTCAGAAACCTTTAACTTACCTTGTTTATAAGGTTGTCTTGCCGGATAAAGTTCGCGCATTATAATTAAATTTACCTCATTTATTGATTATAAAATAGAAGACTCACCCAAAAACCCTCTTTAACTCTTATTCCTTCGCGTACTTCGCGTACTTCGCGGTTAATTTTTTGCTAATTATGTCTAAGTCCTAAAATATATTTTATAAAATAACAGATTATTTGAAAATAGCGCATAAAATTGCGTTAACGTACATCTTGTAATAATCCCGGAACCCCACCATCAAGAGCGCTAACTGGAATGAGCAACAACGATTTAGTAGCAGAAATTCGAGCGCAACTGCAAACAGCGCAAACACAACTTAAGGTGTTTGATTTGCTCTGCGATCAAGAATGGCATTGTCGGGAACATGAAGGAAAGCCAATTGCATCAGGTCAGTATGCTGGTGGTGGTGGAATCCAAGGATTACAACGTGGAACCAGGGTGCGTCCTGGTCTAGTTATAGAAACAGAGAATAGAAATTGTACAGTTTGTCAAAGAAGAACCAAGTGCGATCGCTGGACAGGAGAGATAAAATCAGCTAATTCTGCTGCTAACATACCAGCTTCTTTAGCTCAAAGAATTCTCAAACTTTATTTATATACAGACGTAATAGAACAGAGAAAACGAGCAGGCCATGAATTAGTAATCGATCATCGGTTTCCTATGGAACGCTGGGGAGAAAGTGAGCCACCACACCTTACCTCAATGAGCGAAGCTGAAATCACAAATAAATTTCAATTACTGAAGAAAGATGCGTCTGGGAATCACAATCTTTTGAAATCGAGAAGTTGTGAACGCTGCATCAAAACGGGCAAAAGGGGTACACCTTTTGGTATTAGATTTTGGTATCAAGAAGGTGAAAACTGGCCTTCCATACATCAGCGAGGTGCTGAAGCTGAGGAAGGCTGTGTTGGCTGTGGCTGGTATGATTTTGATAAGTGGCGTAATGGTCTTAATCAAAAGCTAGTTGAATCTGCTCGGAACGGCTAACATTAACTATACTTTTCCTGTTCAACGCAATATCATTCAAATAGGGAACAAGCGCAAAACCAATACACTCAGCTAAACGTGGTGGAACGGCATTTCCTATTTGCCACATCGCTTTTTTCATAGAACCCTCAAAAATAAATGTGTCCGGAAATGTCTGCAATCTTGCCATTTCACGGGCTGAAATCACCCGATTAAGATATGGATGAATATGTGTACCACCATGATTTTCTTTCACAGTCATACTTGGTTTACCAGGATATTGACGTTTGAAAGCATCAACGTATTTTTCATATAAAGAACCACCCGGAGGAACTTTGGCAATGCGTTCCATATACTCAGGTGAATGTTTCGTCCATTGATGGTTTATCTCTGGTATAGGTGTATATGCTGGTAAATCAGAAATAGCTGATTCAATCGGTTTATATTCTTCTGGTAATAATTGAGGCTTTGGATAGGGGTTTTGCATCCCGAATCTGTTAGCGATGAAAATTACTCTTGGTCGAATTTGTGGTACTCCATAAGCAGCAGATTCGAGAATTGCAATGGAAACATTGGGATAACCAATAGACTGAAATGCCTCTATAATAGCTTCTTTAACATCGCCATTTTGAATGGTAAGTATACCCGGTACGTTTTCCATCACAACATACCAAGGACGCATTTCTGAGACAACACGCACAAATTCATAGAATAGACGATTTCGAGGGTCTTTCGGGTCACGTTTTCCAGCAATAGAGAAACCCTGACATGGTGGACCCCCAACAACCAGATGGACTTCAGGTGAACCGATTTCCCGAAGCCAATTTTGAGAAGAAAAATTTTCGATATCTCCACAAAAGTGATGGCATTGGGGAAAGTTTTTTACATGAGTTGCAGAAGCGATCGCGTTAACTTCAACACTTGCTAATGGTTGGAATCCGGCTTGTACTAAACCTTGGGTAATTCCTCCCGCACCGCAAAACAAATCAACAAATGTATAGTTAGATGGTGACAGAGATTGGGAATTTATTTCCACAAATATCTTGTATGGATCGCAGTCATTTTGTTCTAGTTCCCGTTGGATGCGTTCATAACGTCCTAACTTCGCTTTTTTTGTCTTTTTGCTAAGTTCCTGTTCTTCGTGATTAGGAAAAAAAGATAATTGGGTTGCTTTCATTTGACGCTTGATATTGACTTATTATTGAGTCGAATATATCAATAATAATAGATGCTGTCTAGGAATAAAAAATATCATATATAATTGAAAATATACATATTCAAAATCTTTAACTAAATCCTACTTTTAAAAGTTATCAAGTAAGTAAAATCATCCTGATATACTATAAAATATTCTCAACTGATATCTTGCACCTCAAAAATAAAATGTCAAGATAATCACTGCCATTACTCAGGTAAATCGATTCATGCCCTACCCGTCAGTCCCTATAAGTCGCTGTCTAATAGCATAAGTCCATTTAAATGGACTAAACATGAACTTTGTTTTTATCGTATTTTTAGTAACTTAAAAAATTATAATTATGTGGCTTATACGCAAGCTGCAAGATATGAATCAACAGTCCTCTTAAAGAGGACTTTAGCTATTAGACAGGGACTTACAGCAAATTTCAACTTTGTGAGGTACAGAAATACCCCTCCCCAACCCTCCCCTTGCCAAGGGGAGGGGGTGTACTTCATTTACTTGCAAAGTGCTGTATAGTCCCTGCCGATCGGAAACGCAGTCGGAAAAGCTATCTTTGCATCTAACCCACCCGATAACAAACTGGCTGTGTCTTTGCGCTAAATATAAAGAAATGTCACTATAAGTAAATCTATTTTGTTCCCGAACCTGGGAATTTGAGACAACTAACAACAAATCTATGGGTAAGCAGCGCATTCTTTCTGGGGTTCAACCAACGGGTAACTACCATCTCGGTAACTACTTGGGAGCTATTCGCAATTGGGTAGAAGCTCAGAGCGAATATGATAATTTCTTTTGCGTGGTGGATTTGCACGCTATTACCGTACCGCACAATCCGGCAGAATTGGCGGCTAATACCTACACCCTGGCTGCTTTATATCTGGCATGCGGTCTTGATTTAGAATACTCTACAATCTTTGTCCAATCTCACATCCCTGCTCATAGCGAGTTAACTTGGTTGTTCAACTGCATCACACCAATGAACTGGCTAACTGATATGATTCAGTTTAAGGAAAAATCTGAAAGACAAGGCGAAAATGTTAGTGTGGGGTTGCTAGACTATCCAGTCTTGATGGCGGCTGATATTTTGCTGTATAAAGCTGATAAGGTGCCTGTGGGTGAAGACCAAAAGCAACATTTGGAGTTAACCCGAGATATAGTCAACAGGTTTAATCATCAATTTGCCAAACCAGAGAACCCGGTGCTGAAGTTGCCAGATCCTTTAATTCGCAAAGAAGGTGCAAGGGTGATGAGTTTAGTAGATGGGACTAAAAAAATGTCCAAGTCTGACCCCTCAGAGTTGAGTAGAATTAATTTGCTCGATCCACCGGATGCGATCGCCAAAAAGATTAAGAAGTGTAAAACTGATTTAGTTCGTGGTTTGACCTTCGACGATCCGGAACGTCCGGAGTGTAATAATTTGTTAACTTTGTATATGCTCCTTGCTGGCAAAACCAAAGAAGAGGTAGCAGTAGAGTGTCAGGATATGGGTTGGGGACAATTTAAGCCGTTATTGACAGAAACAACAATTAATGCACTTAAACCGATACAAGAAAAGTATCAGCAAGTGATGGATGATAAGGGTTACCTGGAGTCTGTATTGCGCGATGGTAGGGAAAAAGCACAGGCGATCGCCAACCAGACTCTCACACAGGTGAAAGCAGCAATGGGCTATTCTCTGCCTTGATGAGGTTTCGTTTTTAAGTGTCTCATGATATAGCTGTACCAGGAATTCAATAATCTATTGTTATGATTGATACTCAAAAATCAACTTTGAATTCCTTTCGTACAGCTGCGACATCAGGAGAATTTTTGATTACTGCTGAGGTAGCACCACCGAAAGGAAGTGACGTAACGCACATGATTGAAATGGCAGCGACCCTTAAGGGGAGGGTTCATGCTGTCAATATTACTGATGGTAGCCGCGCTGTAATGCGGATGTCTTCCTTAGTAGCATCAGTAATTTTACTACAGAATGGTATCGAACCGATTTGCCAGATGGCTTGCCGCGATCGCAACCGGATTGCTTTACAAGCAGATTTGATCGGCGCTTCTGCCCTAGGTATTCACAACATTTTAGCTTTGACTGGCGACCCTGTGAAAGTAGGGGATAACCCAGAAGCAAAAGCTGTGTTTGACTTGGAATCTGTAAAGCTTTTACAAGTAATTCAGAAACTGAATCACGGCTTTGACTGCAACGAACAACCTTTCACAGATGGAGCGACAGATTTATTTCCAGGTGCGGCTGTTGACCCCCAATGTGGAAGTTTGTCGGGCTTGCAACGTCGATTTGAGCGGAAAATAGAAGCAGGAGCGCAGTTTTTTCAAAGTCAGTTAATAACTGATTTTGAGCGGCTAGAAAAGTTTATGGACACAATTGCTGCAGGTTGCAATAAACCGATTTTGGCTGGAATCTTTCTGTTGAAGTCGGCAAAAAATGCTGAATTTATTAATAGATGCGTTCCGGGTGTAAATATTCCTCAGCACATTATTGATAGATTGGCACAAGCAAAAGACCCCTTAGAAGAAGGGATGAAAATTGCCGCCGAACAGGTGCAATTAGCTAGGCAATTGTGTCAAGGTGTGCATATGATGGCGGTGAAGCGGGAAGATTTGATTGCGCCAATTTTGGATATGGCAGGAGTTGGGGCAGTTAGGTAAATTAAGTAACATTTTTTTTGATGGCAGCTGGTTGATTCTGGCTGCTTTTCTATTTATGATTCGGGTGTAGGGAGAATGGAAACTAAAAAAGCTGCACTTGTCAAAGAGTGTTCTAGTATTGCAATATATTAACTTTGATTTATATCTTTAAAATGTGTGTTAATCCAACTCAAGGAGTACTACCGTGACAGCATTTAATGACCAATATGCAGAATTTGTAGAGGAAGAAGTTTCAGATGATGAAGAAAATAATCAAGAAGAAGAAGAAAAAGTAACTTTTCAATACGACCCAGAAAAAATTAATATAGCGACAAGAGAGCCAACAATTGAGCAATTACTTAGAAGAATTGATGAGGAAGCACTTGATTTAGCACCTGAATTTCAACGACAAGCGAATATATGGACTTTAGAAGCAAAAAGTAAACTAATTGAATCTATTCTAATTAGAATACCACTACCTGCTTTTTATATTGATGCCACAAATGAAGATGAATGGGTAGTAGTAGATGGATTACAAAGATTATCTGCTCTGAAGCAATTTGTGATTGATAAAAGTGCAAATCGACTTCAATTAGTTGGATTAGAATATTTGAAAGAGTTAAAGGATAAAACTTATGATGAATTAGAACGAAGATATCAACGTCGTATCTTAGAAACTCAAGTTACAGTATATTTAATTGAAAAAGGTACTCCTTTAGAAGTTAAGTATAATATTTTTAAACGTATTAATACGGGAGGTGTTCCTCTTTCAAATCAAGAACTAAGACATGCTTTAAATCCTGGAGAAGCGACAAAGTTGGTGGCAAAATTAGCTGCTTTTTCAGAGTTCAAACGTGTTGTTAATATTAGTGAATCAAAAAAGAAGAGAATGGACGATAGGGAGTTCGTGCTAGGGTTTCTCGCATTTTATCTAATTTCTTATAAAGAATATCAAGATGAAACTAGAGATTCTTTCTTCAGTAAAGCTTTATCTAAAATAAATAGTCTATCCAACGAGGAGATAATCAAGATAGAAGAAATTTTTAGAAAATCGATGATTGCCGCATTTGATATTTTTAACGACAATGCTTTCCGTAAAATTTCTAAAAAAAATAGAAGAAAATTTCCAATTAATAAATCTTTGTTTGAAGTTTGGTCTGTAAAACTTGGAAGGCTAAGTATACAAGATATTCACATTTTAAAAGATAGAAAAACAAAACTCATAGATACTTTTGTTAAGTATGTAGACAGCGATGTAGACTTCCTAGTATCAATATCTCAAGTAAAAAATAAAATCGAACATAGATTTGAAACCGTCGAGAAAATTATTGAAGAAGTATTACTATGATTAGTTTTTTGAAGTTGACTAATTACAAAGCTTTTGAAAGTCAGTTATTACAATTTAAACCACTAACCTTACTTTCTGGTTTAAATAGTACGGGAAAATCTTCTGTACTACAATCGTTACTTTTGCTACGTCAATCTTATCAACAAGAGTTATTGCCAAATATAGGTTTAGCATTAAATGGTGAATTAGTACGTATTGGTACTGCTCAAGATGCATTTTGTGAAAGAGCAAAAGAAGATTATCTTGGTTTTGAAATTCTTTGGAATAATGAGAAAAAAGGGATTTGGCATTTTGCTTATGACCAAATGAAAACGAATACAGATGTTTTAAATACTTTAGATCCACAATCCTTATTAGCTGATACGGGTGTCTACACATTGAGTCTTTTTACTAAGAGATTTCACTATTTACAAGCAGAACGTCTTGGTCCAAGAACATCTTATGATATGTCAGATTACCAAGCACGACGATTAGGACAAATCGGTACTAAAGGAGAATATACAGCACATTTTTTAGCAATTAATCAAGATAAAGATGTTTTTCAAAGAAAATTAAGACATCCCATAGCAAAATCTAATGCTCTTAGCAGCCAGGTTGAAGGATGGATGAGAGAAGTTAGTCCTGGTACGCGAATTAAAATCAACTCAAATTCAGATATAGGTTTGATGAGTTTGCAATATTTCTATGGGGACAGTAATCCCTATCGTACAACTAACGTCGGATTTGGAATTAGCTATACATTACCGATTATTGTGGCTATTTTAGCATCTTATCCAGGTACACTAATTATAATTGAAAATCCAGAGGCACATTTACATCCTAGAGGACAGGTGAAAATGGGAGAATTATTATCGTTAGCAGCAAGTTCTGGGGTTCAAGTAGTGATAGAAACCCATAGCGATCATATTTTGAATGGTATTCGTCTTGCTGTTCATGGTGGAAAAATCAAACCAGATGATGTTCAGTTACATTATTTTCAGCGTCAAGAAAAACAAGGACAAGCTATCACAGAGGTAGTATCCCCACATATCGATAGAAATGGAAGAATAGATAAATGGCCCGATGGTTTTTTTGACGAATGGGAAAAAAGCTTGGATGTTTTACTTGAGCCTGCTGGAGAGTAAAGCGTGGATTTCGACTTAATATTGAACGAATTATCTCTGCGGAATCCTGCCCCTAATGAACAAATAGCAGGACAATTAATGTCTGAATTTATTAAAACTGTTAAAGCCGTAAAAAGTCAGGGTGTAAAAGTAAATCTTCGGACTAAAGAGAATTTTCATACTACGACACTTGCACCTAATTATCCTCTTCGTAAATGGTTTAATGATGCAGACCAGGTTGAAAGACAGTTTATAAAAAATCTTGCAACAAAAACACCTTTCTCAACTGATATTGCAAATTTAGAGATTAAAGATATTGAAAATAGTAGTGGTTTATCTGAATTTATATGCCAGAGAGAACTAGCTATTGGGCTTGGTGTCGCACATTTACTCAATACAATTGCGATTAGCTTAGTATCAGAAGATTGTTGGGATTGTAATAACCTATATGTTGAATTTAGGCGAATTGATGAAGATGGAGAAGTTATTGATGAAATTGTTAACATTATCCATATTAGTCGTAGTACCCATGTACAAAAACAAACTAATTGGATACAAAATCGGATTCGCACAGGTGTTCTTGATGGAGTTGATTTATGGAATCGAAGAGAGGAGTTGTTTTCCAACCTAATATTTTGTGAAAGCGTAGGTAAGCAAATTGAATCTCTAAATAAAGGGGAACCGATACTAGAACAGGTTAAGAAACGATTGTTTGAACTTGAGGAATATTGTCAAAATTGGGTTAGTGGTTCTTTCAATCCTGAAAATTTCCCATGCAAAGTTTCCCCAGAGAGTGATTCAAGGCTCAAGCAATTAAAAGATAAACTTACATTTAAATGTCCTGATGAAGAAAATCGTACCTTTAGCTGGCATATTCGTATGACACCCGGTGCTTGGAGACTTCATTTCTTCGCAGAATTAGAACCAGGAAAGATAATTATTGGGTATGTTGGTTTGAAAATTTTGTAGTTAGATATATATAAGATAAGCTCTATCCTACAAAGCGTTCAAAGAGATGGTCATAGACCCCTCTGGAAAAACATTGCATTTCCCCAGCTTCCCTTCCTTACTTAAAACTGCGATAAACTAAGTAAAATATCTAAAAAGGGGCTGCCCAATGACTCCTAGCAACCCACCCACCTCTAAAACCACTCTCCCAGACCATACGCAACTTCCAGAATCTGACGGTAGTTTTGTGAAGAATTGGCAAGAACATCCCCAAAGCATCTTATTAACTGACTCGATTACACCCATCCTCAAGCAATTAAATCCTGACGATCAATATTGTATTGGTCAGGACTTAGGCATCTATTGGCGCATTACCGACCCTCCAGAGCGGGGTGCAGAAGCTCCCGATTGGTTTTATGTCCCAAATGTACCACCTACCCTGAATGGACAAACGCGACGCTCCTATGTCCTGTGGCAAGAGTACATCGCCCCATTAATTGTACTAGAATTCGTCTCTGGCAATGGTAGCGAAGAGCGAGATAAAACACCTTGGACTGGGAAATTTTGGATTTACGAGCAGGTGATTCGCCCTGCCTTCTACGGTATTTATGAAGTAAAAAAAGCCAGTGTAGAAGTCTATCACCTGATTGAAGGACAATATCAGGTATTAGCGGCAAATGAGAGGGGACATTATCCTATTAGCCCCTTGGGAGTTGAGTTAGGCATAAACATAGGACAATACCAAAATGTGGAATTACCCTGGCTGCGCTGGTGGGATTTGCAAGGTAATTTGTTGTTGAGTGGTGAAGAAAGAGCCGAACAGGAATACCAAAGAGCCGAACAGGAATACCAAAGAGCCGAACGCTTAACTGCACAGTTACGCTCTCTGGGTATTGAGCCGGAAGCGTAATAGTTTTTGTCAAAATCATCACTGGTATTAGCCGGCAAATCGATTAACGTTCTTACCCGCCAGGGACTATAAGTCCCTGTCTAATAGCAGAAGTCCATTAAAATGGACTAGAAATAATGCTTTGATTTTATGGTATTTTTTATAACTTGTAAAAATACAACAATGTGGTTTATACGCAAGAAGCAAAATATGAGTTTAGCTGTTCCCTTTTTCTTCTGACCCTAAATTAGCTATTTCATAGCCACTAGGATAGGTGCGGGTAGGGGAGTCGATAAAAAATTGAGGCTGATTCTGGGGTGGAAGAAAACGCAATACTCTAGCCCTGAGTTTCAAACTGTTTGCAAGAAACCAACGCAGTAAGTGCCCTCACCTACACAGTAGATAATTCCCGCAATTTATTTAAAACTTGTTGAGCATGAGCTTTCGTTTTCACATTCTCCCAAGTATAAGCAATGACTTTATCCGGATTTATCAAGAAAGTTGACCGCGCCACACCCATATATTCCTTTCCCATAAATTTCTTCAATCGCCAAGCACCATAAGCTTCTGCTACTTGATGTTCGGGGTCACTTAATAGCATTATTGATAGGTGATGTTTTTCGATAAATTTACAATGGGACTTTCCAGTATCAGGACTCACGCCGATAATTTCCGCTTCCAGGTCGCTGAATTCTTGACTTAAATGAGTAAAATCTTTAGCTTCGGTTGTACAACCTGGGGTGTCATCTTTTGGGTAGAAGTAGAAGACAACCCACTGTCTGGAAAAATCATCTAAACTCACTTGATTGCCATCTTGATCGGGTGCGCAAAAATTAGGCGCAGGTTGCCCTACTTGGGGAATGCCGCTCATATTGAATTTTGGATTTGAGATTAATTTGAGAAGAATTTCAACTGTTAACCCAGAAGTAGTCGTGCGTCTAACCCACCCTACAACTCCAAACTCCAAACTGCTAACTATTTACATCCAACAAACGTGAAGTTTGCAATCTATCCATCCACTTTTCTATATAAATTTGATTGAGTTTTTGCTCATCTATATTTTCCGTATCCAAAGCATAAGGCAGCAAACCTAAAATCGTTGCGGACGTGACACAAAACATGGATTTTTGGAAACTAATACAAATTTGCACCCGCAAGTCATCTTCTCCCCTCAAACTGCGACGATAAACTTCATGCAAATATTCTGGTAAATAATGACGCATATCTTGCATTAGCAAGGTGGGAGGAATACCTGCACCGCCAATTGGCAGTGGGTCGGCATACAAAGCCCCATATTGAAACCGCGATTGATCGGGAGGAATTTGATACGCTTGGGCATTATATGAAACTGTTCCTTGAAAGGGTGTTCCCCGGAAGAAAACTGCTTCTACGTAAGGGATTGCTGTATCTGCAAGAAAGGTTAAACCCAAAGAATCAGGTATAATTTCATAAACTTTATCCTGTACTTTTACAGCATAAGTAATTGGTGTATTGGCATCTTTGACTAACCCGACTTTAATATGTTCTACAACTTCGGCAATAGTTTTAATTTTGCCTTGGTCGTAGCGGTCTGATAAAGTGAAGAAAATATCAGCCATTATCCGCCAAAATTGACCTAAACCGCTGTAGTAAGCAGAAACTCGCAACTGTTCTGTTAAGAAGTCAGGAAACAACTGGTTAATGCTGCTAATTAGGGGATTATTTTTAAATTTGGCTTCGATTACAGCTTCCGCTTTTTCTTTAAATTCTGGCGTATCTAAATATGTATCCAGTCCGCCACCACCATGCCACATCATAGATTTCAGGCAATACTCGGCATATTCAAAATTAATTCGGTCATGGCACCAATGACGCAGTAATTTTTTGAAATTAATTTCTCCATTAAAGTATTTAAAAAAGGGAAAAAAGATTAAAAACTGCTTCTCACCAATATAAATAAGATTTTTGGAGTAAGCATCCAAAACTATGGCATAACTTTTCAAAATCCCAACTACTTCCAGCACATTTTGGGGATTATCTACGAGTAATGAATCTCCTGTTTGTAAGCGTTTCACATACTCAGCAAGGGGATGGTTAGAACGTTTCTTCATCGTATTCGTATTTATCATTAGCAATTCTTCTATTAAATTAGGGGAGTAGGAAATTAGGAGTGGGGAGTTCGGAGTTAGGAGTTAGGAATTGGGAGTTTTAAATTTAAATTCAAAAATTCATAATCTATAACTTATCACTCATCACTCCTAACTCCTAACTTTTAACTCCTACTTCTTCGAGACTGTTGCAACTACTTCTTGCACACTTATGATTGCGGTGGTTGTTGGTTCACTCCAGTGGATTAACCAACCTGGTTGAATGCCGAAAATCACAATCAGCACGGCTAAGACAAAAGCTGGGATGCGATCGCGCCAATAAACTCGTGGTAAGTTAAGAACCTGTTCTGACAATCTGCCAAAAAAGGCTCGGTTCACCAAAATTAAGAAGTAAACTGCTGTTAAGCCCGATCCAATCATCGAAATTAGAGTTTGTACGGGAAATACGGCAAAACTACTGCGAAAAACAATAAATTCGGAGATAAAGCCTACCATTCCCGGTATCCCAGCGCTTGCCATCACACCCACAACCATCAAACTACCAATTACGGGCATTCCACGTTCTGGGTTCAAGAGTCCGTGGAGTATATCTAAATCACGGGTACCTGCTTTTTTGTCCACAACCCCCACTAGGAGAAACAGCATTGCGGAAATTAATCCGTGGCTAATCATCTGCATTAAAGTTCCCAAAAGACTCAGAGGGGTTGCTGCTGCTGCTGCTAAGAGGATGTAGCCCATGTGTCCGATGGAACTGTATGCCACCATTTTTTTCATGTCTCTTTGAGCGATCGCGCAAGATGCACCATACAATACGCTCACCACTGCCCATGTCGCTAACCAAGGCGCTATGTAGATCCAAGCTTCTGGCAATAAGTCTAAGCCAAATCGCAGCAAGCCGTAGGTTCCTAACTTCAACAATACACCAGCTAAGAGTACAGATATTGGCGTGGAAGCTTCAACGTGGGCATCTGGTAACCAAGTATGGAAGGGAACCAAAGGAATCTTAATGCCAAAACCAACTAAAATTCCTGCTAATAATAATAACTGTGTCGCTAAAGGTAGAGATTGGGTATCTAAGGTTTCTAAGGCAAAACTAGGAGCTTGACTTAACCAAACTAAGCCTAAGAAACTTGCTAAAATCAAAATTCCAGAAACGGCAGTATAAATCAGAAATTTTGTCGCTGCATAACCCCTGCGTTCACCACCCCAAATCGCTATGAGTAAATATAAGGGGATTAATTCCAGTTCATAAAACAGGAAAAATAGCAGTAAGTCTTGAGCCATAAATGCGCCAGTAACCCCAGCGTTTAACAGCAGCAATAAACTGAAATACAATCGCGGACGCTGGGTATTCTCATCGCTGCTGTACACAGCAATACAAGTCAATAATCCATTTAACATTAGCAATGGTAAAGACAACCCATCTATGCCCAAGCTATAGTTCAAACCTAAGGCATCTATCCACGGCAGAAACTCAGAAAACTGTTGAGTTATATCTTTGGGATTAAATAAAAATGCCAGTACAATTGTCCACAAAAAAGCCACACTGGTAACGACCAAACATACACCACGACAGAATTTTGAGGTCATTCCAGAAGGCAATAAACAAACTAAGGTTGCACCTATTATTGGCAGCAGAATCAAAGCACTGAGCATCTTTTTTAAGTTAGGAGTTTCTTGTGTTAGCAGTTAGAAGTTAAGAGTTACGAAGAGCGGAGTTACAAATAAAAACTCTTAACTCATCACTCATCATTCCTAACTTTTAAAAAGGTAGTTTATCCAGCAATCCCAATGACCAACTAATGAAAAAGCCGAAGATGCTAATACCAATTAAGATAGTCAGCATATAACCTTGAGATTGACCAGAAGCGCTATATTTTAAACTTTGTCCGCCGAAAATTGCAAAAAACCCTACCAAGTTAACTAAACCATCAACTAGATAGCGATCGCTCCAAGCGGATATCTTAGAAAGTAATGCCACTGCACCCACCACCGTCAATTTGTAAACTCGGTCAATGTAAAAGTCATAGCCCAACAAATCTTGGAAAAATCTCCACACCAGTACTGTGGATCTCGACCATGCTTTGTGCAGGTAAATCGTAGATCCGACACTTATGCCCAAAACGGTTGAGGAGACTAACAGCGAGACTACTGACCAATTCACGCTTTCCCAACTTGGTAGCAGGTACCATTGCTGCAACATCAAGGGTACTAACAACGTTATTATTGTTAAGGATACCATTGGCAATGCCATTGACCAACCAACTTCCGGCGCACGTCTGGTTTTTTGTTGCGGTTCCCCCCAAAATATCAACCGAAATACCCTGGTCAAATTTAATGCAGTCAATCCATTGACCAATACCAACACCCAAATTACCCAAGGACTAATTGTTGCCAACCCCTCAGCCCATGTCAACATCGCCCAAAAGCTACCCAAGGGAAGCAGCGCAACCATTCCAGCGGCTCCAACAATATAAGCTGTGGTGGTTGCTGGCATCCGCGACCACAGACCCCCCATTTCTGTTAAGTCTTGGGTACCAGTAGTATAGATTACTGAACCTGAACTCATAAATAACAGAGCTTTGGCAAATGCATGAGTTAGCAGTAACATCAGTGCCACACCGCCCTGCTCCAATCCTACCGCTAAAAACACTAATCCCATGTATGCACTGGTGGAATGAGATAGCGCTCGCTTAATATCAATTTGGGCGATGGATACTAATGTTGCTCCAATTGCTGTCATTAGACCGATGATTACTAATGCATTCAACGCTATCGGTGATAGCACTAAAATTGGCTGTAGTTTAAATAGTACATAGGCACCACCAGCAACTACTAATGAGTTCCTCATCACAGATGCCGGGTTGGGACCTTCCATTGCCTCATCTAACCATAAGTGCAGCGGAAATTGGGCGCATTTTCCAGCAGGTCCCGCAATCAATGCCAAACAGATTAAAGTTGATGTCACTGGACTTAAATTCGCTGTTTGCGCCCATTCATACAAGTCGGAAAAGTTTAAACTCCCTGCAATTGTAGAAAGTGCTACCACTGCCATCAATAATAACAAGTCTCCCACCCGCTTTGTCCAAAAAGCATCTCGTGCTGCTGTCACTACTAGGGGTTGAGCGTACCAAAATCCCACCAACAAGTAGGTCGAAAGCGTCAGGACTTCCAAAAGTGCATAGCTGAGAAACAAAGAATCACTAATCGCTAAACCACTCAGTGCTGCTTCAAAAAATCCCATCAAGGCAAAGAAACGCGCGATCGCCCAGTCCTTTTCCATGTAACCTAGGGCGTATATTTGCGCTAACATACTTAATCCTGTGATTAAAACTGTTGCCCCAATACTGACTGGTGAGATATCCAAGGCAAAGGATAAGTCAAAACCTGCTGCATTAAACCAAGTAATCAGAACACTTCGCGGTTCTGTAGCCCATATATCTTTGAAAATAACCAGGCTATGTAAAAAAGCCAAAACTGTCGTCAAGAAGTTTAAATATACTGCGGGTCTTGGTCCTGTCTGTTTTATTATTCCTATGGCCCACGGCAATGTCAGAATTGCACCGATTAAGCCGTAAAAAGGTACCCACCCACTTGTTGACAAGAGAAACTCATTCATTTAAATTTCCTTTTACGTAACAGCTTTTAATTATTTTCCACTTGTGAAATACTTTCGGTTCAACTGAATATTTTTTAGTGTTATTTTTTTAAATATTCTTTTTTTATTTTCAACTTCATTCTGAAAAAAAATATGAGAACAGTTATAATATTTTCTTCCAATTAAAGTTGTATTTCTTAAAGCCAACCATTGCTTACCCGGTTGGATTTTCTAATCTAACAAGACTAATTTATATCCATTATAACAAATTATTATATATATTTTCAATAATTTTTTACCCACGCAGCAAAAACCTAGGAAAGACAGTAGGAGCAGTCCCTGAGTATTTTGCTATTCCCCTAGACGCGGAATTTCCGCTGTTATTTATCCGCCAATCACTAATGTAATAAAAAAATTATAAAACATAAGTGGCTCAAGAAAGGAAACTATGAATTTTCGCTCTCGTCGAATCGCACTATGACGTTTTGTTAAGTTTTTATTAACTATATTATTATAAAGTATCATATAAATTTATATTGCCATGAGTGCCAAGGTTTTCTATGCTTAATTTAGAAATGCTTTTATGCCTCATAATTGGCATTCCCGTCAAAAATTTGTTTTGACAGTACCTAGTATTAACTTTGTGGGAGTTTTGCGATGCCGATTGCGGTTGGAATGATTGAAACCAAAGGTTTTCCGGCGGTAGTAGAAGCAGCGGATGCGATGGTAAAAGCTGCTCGGGTAACTTTAGTTGGGTATGAAAAAATAGGTAGCGCTCGCGTTACTGTGATTGTCCGGGGTGATGTTTCAGAGGTACAAGCTTCAGTAGCAGCGGGAATTGAAGCAGCAAGAAGAGTCAACGGTGGTGAAGTATTATCAACTCACATCATTGCCCGTCCTCACGAAAACTTGGAGTACGTGTTGCCGATTCGATATACCGAAGCAGTAGATCAGTTCCGCACCTAAAATTTTTAGATTTTGGATTTACCCCTTTTGGCATCTGCTGTATGCTTCTAGAATTTTATCCAATGATAATTCTAGATATATTTTCCAGTAAATGAGCCAAGGTATAAATCAAGATAAAATCTCAAATAAGCAATGAATTCTGTACGCGTTTATAAAGCTGGTTAAGGATTAAAAGAGTATGTCAATTGCAGTTGGAATGGTGGAAACCCTGGGCTTTCCGGCAGTGGTGGAAGCAGCAGATGCGATGGTGAAAGCTGCTCGTGTCACTTTAGTCGGATATGAAAAAATCGGTAGCGGTCGGGTGACTGTAATTGTCCGGGGAGACGTTTCGGAAGTTCAAGCTTCAGTCGGTGCTGGAGTTGAGTCAGTTAAGCGAGTCAATGGTGGACAAGTACTGTCTACTCACATCATTGCTCGTCCCCATGAAAACCTGGAATATGTACTGCCAATTAGATATACCGAAGATGTTGAGCAGTTCCGGGAAGATGTGAACGCGATTCGTCCTTACGGCAGAAGACCATAACGAATAATGCAAATCGCTAAAGTTCGCGGCACAGTAGTTAGCACTCAAAAAGATCCAAGTCTTCGGGGAGTAAAACTACTGTTGTTGCAGTTAGTAGATGAAGAAGGAAATCTGTTGCCTACCTATGAAGTGGCAGCAGATAACGTGGGTGCGGGATTCGATGAGTGGGTACTTGTCAGTCGCAACAGTGCTGCCAGACAAGTTCTGGGCAACGAACAGCGTCCTTTGGATGCTGCTGTGGTGGCGATAATTGATACAGTTCATGTTGAAGATCGCGTTATTTACAGTAAAAAAGATCAGTATCGATAGGAGTGTGGTTAGTAGTTAATGGTTAGTGGTTAGTAGAAAACAACTAACAATCAACGACCAACAACTAACCAAGAGATTAAGTCATGAGGAATCAAGCAATGGCAGTCCGCAGCACAGCGGCAGCACCCCCAACGCCGTGGTCAAAAAGTTTAGCAGAGCCACAAATCCATCAAACGGTTTACGTGCATTCGCTTTCCCATGTAATTGGAGATGTCCGAATTGGTGCGAATGTCATAATCGCTCCAGGCACTTTAGTTCGAGCGGATGAAGGTACTCCTTTTTATATCGGTGATGGGACTAATCTTCAAGATGGTGTTGTCATTCATGGATTAGAAGAGGGACGAGTAGTTGGTGATGATAACAGCCAGTACTCCGTATGGATTGGCAATAATGCTTCCATTACCCACATGGCTCTAATTCATGGACCAGCCTATGTAGGAGATAACTGCTTTATTGGCTTTCGTTCTACAGTGTTTAACGCCAGAGTGGGTGCAGGTTGCATCGTGATGATGCACGCTTTAATTCAAGACGTGGAAATTCCTCCAGGAAAATATGTGCCTTCAGGGGCAATAATTACTAACCAACAGCAAGCCGATCGTCTACCAGATGTGCAAGCTAGTGATGTAGAGTTTTCCCATCATGTGGTTGGGATTAACCAGTCGCTGCGTGCCGGTTACCTCTGTGCTGCGGATAACAAATGCATTGCACCTATCCGGGATGAGATAGTTAGAAATACTACAAGTAATAGGTCAAAAGGATTCGGGGGGAATGGTACTGTGTCGAGCGCAAGTTTAAGTAGAGAGACGGTTGAGCAAGTTCGCCATCTTTTGGAGCAGGGGTATAAAATTGGGACAGAACACGTAGACCAGCGGCGGTTCCGCACTGGTTCTTGGCAAAGTTGTTCTCCAATATCTGTGGGTTCAACCCAAGATGCGGTTGCGACTTTGGAAAATTGTTTGCGAGAACATAGCGGAGAGTATGTCCGCTTATTTGGTATTGAACCCAATGGCAGACGCAGGGTATTAGAAACTATTATCCAAAGGCCAGACGGCATGGTTAATAGTGGTACCACAGCTAAGGTTCCCAAAGTTAGTAGCAGCAACGGTAACGGAAATTATACTGCTAGCTACAACGGAAATTCTGGACTGAGCCAAGAAACCGTCGAGCAGGTACAAAAGCTACTAGCAGGTGGTTACAAAATTGGTATGGAACACGTAGATGAACGGCGCTTCCGGACTGGTTCTTGGCAGAGTTGCACTCCTCTAGCCTCTAGCAATGAACGAGAAGTCATCACAGCATTAGAAGGCTGTCTTCAAGAACATGTGGGCGAGTACGTGCGGTTAGTTGGTATTGACTCCAAAGCCAAGAAACGGGTATTGGAAGCTATTATCCAAAGACCAAACGGTGCAGCACCACAGTCTAACGGGAATAAATCTGTAGCATCTTTCAGCCCTGCAGGTAGTAGCAGTTCTGTTAAAACCAGCACTCGCTTGGATACAGAATTCGTAGACAAGCTGCGGCAACTGTTAGCAGGTGGTAACAAAATTAGTGCCGAACACGTAGACGAACGCCGTTTCCGGATGGGTTCTTGGACTAGCTGCGGTCAAATTCAAGCAACCTCTATTGGCGATGCGATCGCGGGATTAGAAGGATATCTCTCCGAATATCAAGGCGAATATGTGCGGTTGGTAGGTGTTGACCCCAAAGCCAAGAGACGGGTATTGGAAGCTATTATCCAAAGACCAAACAGTCCAGCACCTCAGTCTAACGGTAATAAGGCTGTAGCATATGAAGCACCTGCTGGAAATAGTTCTAGTCGCAGTTCTGTTGCAACCAGCACTCGTTTGGATACAGAAGTAGTAGACAAGCTGCGACAATTGCTAGCCGGTGGTAACAAAATAAGCGCCGAACACGTAGACGAACGCCGTTTCCGGATGGGTTCTTGGAGTAGCTGCGGTCAAATTGAGGCAACTTCTATTGGCGATGCGATCGCAGGATTAGAAGGATATTTGTCTGAATACCAAGGCGAATACGTGCGGTTAATTGGCATTGACCCCAAAGCCAAGCGTAGGGTGTTGGAAACGATTATCCAACGACCGTAATGAGTTAGTTGTTATGTTAGTTGTTGGTTGTTGGTTGTTGGTTGTTGGTTGTTGGTTGTTTACTCCTAACCACTAACCACTAACCACTAACAACCAACCACTAACCACTAACTTTCTATTTTTTTTCGGCTACATAGGTTATAAATTTCATGTCTGTGCCGCCACTGCGCCTAGGTACAAACTTCGATTCTCACATCAGTGGCGAGGTGATTATTCATCCTTCGGCGGTACTCGCACCAGGGGTGATACTCCAAGCGGCTCCAAATAGCAACATTATCATCGGTCCGGGGGTTTGTGTTGGCATGGGGTCTATACTCCAAGTTCACAAAGGTACCCTAGAGATAGAGGCAGGAGTCAACCTAGGAGCCGGTTTTTTAATGGTTGGTGAAGGTAAAATTGGGATAAGTGCTTGTATTGGTTCAGCGACCACAATCTTGAACTGCTCAGTTGAGGCTGGACGAGTAATAGCACCTGGTTCAATTTTGGGGGATACCAGTCGGCGAATTTCTGGATTTTCAGAATCGGTGACTAATGAAACAAAACAGCCAGAACCACTCCCTGAAGGAGATTCGGAGATGGCTTCATCGGGAGAGGGAGACAATAACCACTCAACCACCGATTCCGTAAGTGAAAACTCTCAGCATCCCCTAAATGGAAATCATGCAACTTTGGACTCACCAACCACCCAGAACTCAGAAAAGGCTTCCATTGACTCCCTGAACAATTTCGGCGCTCACGTTTATGGACAAGGGAACATACAACGACTGTTGATCGCATTATTTCCACACAGGCAATCCTTGAGTAAACCACTTTCTGACGAAAAGTCTGAGTAAGTGTTAATTGTGAGTTGTGAGTTTTGAATCGTGCAACTAACAATTGAGTATTCTGGAGATAAATTATGGAAGCTTATAATCGACAGTCTATTGGTAAGGTTCAACCGTCACGTCATAAAAGAGACTTTAGCGATACAGCCTTGGGTTTAGTTTCTACCCGCAGTTTTCCAGCGATCGTTGGAACAGCTGACATGATGCTAAAATCTGCTGGCGTTCACCTAGTTGGCTATGAAAAGATTGGCGGTGGTCACTGTACTGCCATTGTCCGGGGTGGAATCGCTGATGTTCGTCTGGCAGTCGAAGCAGGGGTTCAAACTGCCGAACAATTTGGTCAGTTGGTTTCTAGCTTGGTGATTGCCCGACCATTCCCTAACCTAGAGGTAGTGTTACCAATTGTCACTCGCCTAGGTGTATTTGCTGAAGATGGTCGTTACAGCCGTTTGAGCAACTTAGCAGTTGGTTTGGTCGAAACACGGGGATTTCCGGCAATGGTAGGAGCCGCTGATGCCATGCTCAAAGCCGCTGATGTTCAATTAGCAGCTTATGAAAAAATCGGTTCGGGTTTGTGTACAGCTATTATTCGCGGTACTGTAGCGAATGTTGCGGTAGCAGTGGAAGCTGGAATGTTTGAGGCCGAACGCATCGGGGAGTTGAACGCTGTGATGGTCATTCCCAGACCTCTGGACGATTTGGAGCAAACCTTACCTTTAGCAAGTTGTTGGATAGAAGAACGTCAACCGCTAAGGGTCGCAGTGAAAATCAAAGAGAAAGAGCAAATTGCAGAAAAAGAATTCCTACAGTTACCAGAAAGGGTACCAGTGAAAATCAAAGAGCAAGTTACAGAAAAAGAATTGTTAGAGTTACCCGAGGAAGCTTGGTTACCTCTAAAAGTTACAGAAGAATCATACACATCCGAAATATAAAAAAACGTTGTACACACCTAGCGGGACGAGGTTAGTACAACGCTGGCTACTATCCCCTAGAAAAAACAACCTTCAAGATGTGCAACGTTAGTAAAGAAGGCATCTTACGCTTTGCTTGTTGTTTTCATATTAACTGGAAAATTCCATAAATAAAATAGCATTTATTTAATAAATAACATAGATAAATATCTATATACTCAAGTCGTAATTTTGAGTGAGGGAAACTTATATATTGGTGAGTATTAAGTGATACTAAATTTATATCTATAAATTAGAACTTAGAGGAGAATCGTCATTGAACCAAGCGACCCTGCACCAGTTAAAGGTGTTTGAAGCAGCGGCACGACACGGTAGTTTTACTCGTGCAGCCGAGGAACTGTTTCTCACTCAACCCACTGTTTCGATGCAAATTAAGCAACTCACAAAATCGGTGGGGTTGCCATTATTTGAGCAGGTGGGTAAGCGTCTATACTTAACAGAGGCGGGACGAGAATTATTTGCCACTTGTCGTCAGATTTTCGAGACTATAGACCAATTTCAAATGAAAGTGGCAGATTTGAAAGGGTTGAAACAGGGGCAATTGCGCTTGGCGGTGATTACGACAGCAAAATATTTTATACCGCGTTTGTTGGGTCCATTTTGCGAACTTTATCCCGGCATTGATATTGCGCTGCAAGTAACAAACCATGAAGGCATTCTGGAACGGATGACAAGTAACTTAGATGACTTGTACATCATGAGCCAAGTGCCAGAACATCTGGATGTGAATTTTCAAGCGTTTTTAGAAAATCCCTTGGTCGTTTTGGCACCAATGAATCATCCGCTAGCTCATGAGAAAAATATTCCCATACAACGTCTTGCTGAAGAACCTTTTATCATGCGGGAACCAGGTTCCGGCACTCGTCGCTCCATTCAACAGCTTTTAGATGAACATCAAGTAACGGTGAAAGTGAAGTTGGAATTGGGTAGTAACGAGGCCATTAAACAAGCGATCGCCGGCGGTTTGGGAATATCTGTTTTATCTCGTCATACTTTAATGCCAGAACCGGCAGTTTCGGAAGTGACTATTTTGGATGTAGAACACTTTCCGATTAAGCGAGATTGGTATATGGTTTACCCGAATGGTAAGCAGATATCTATCGTTGCTCGTACTTATTTTGAATATCTCTTAGATGCGGCAACAAAGTTTTCAGTGGAAATGAATGCTGCGAAAAATGTCAAGGTGGAGGAAAGTTGTTAAATTAAATTGGTAACCGATAATTTACGCATTGACTAATTGCTTATCCGTTACATCTACCTGCATAACTGAGTTCTCATGCCGATGAAAGTTGATTTGACAATTATCGCTCCTCTTATTTTAGCCAACCCCGAGCAAGCTAAAGTCGAGTCTCAAGTACTATATTAACCAGCATAACCATTCACAATGGAGAAAACTGGCAGTGGTGAACTCAGAAACTCCTTATAAGCAAAAAACTGTAGAAAGCCAGATTGTCGCTGTTACGGTGTATTCTGACACAGCATTAGTGACAAGACGGGGTGTAGTGTCTTTAACAGGAAAGGAACGGGAGCTAGTAATTACTCCTCTACCAGTAACTATAGAAACTGAGTCTGTACGGGCGAGGGGTACGGGTGTTGCAGTGCGTTTGCTGGGGGTGAGTTGCATTAGGGTATTTTCTAGCGAACCACAAGAGGCTGGGGTTGCCCTATTAAGGCAGCAAATTCAGCAACGAGAATCAGAAATGAGCTACTTGCAAGCCCAACTGGATGGTTTAACCTTGCAGTCACGGTTTCTTGAAGGTTTGCGGGAGAAGACAGAGGAGCCTTTTGCCCAAAGTCTATCAAGGAAAAATCTCAGCCCCAGCGAAACTTTGGATTTTTTGAATTTTCTCGGGAGTCAGTACAGCGAGTATGCGATCGCTTCTGGTGAATGCAAAACCCAAAAACAGGAATTGGCGAAGCAATTACAAGCATTGCATCAGCAATTAGATAATATACAGACACCCCACCCTACAGAAAGTTTTAACTTTGTTGTGGGAATAGAATCTGCAGGTGCTGGAGAGTTTGAGTTAGAAGTTTCCTACGTGGTGAGTTGTGCGAGTTGGAAGCCGTTGTATGATTTGCGTGTGAATAGTATTAGCAATACTCTCAGTCTTGGTTACCTAGCGGAAGTAACACAAAATACAGGGGAAGATTGGCTTGGTGTTGCGTTAACCCTTTCTACAGCAAAGCCTGGATTAGGTACGCTACCGCCCAAACTTGCGCCTTGGTATATCGACACACCAGAGCCACCAGTCTATCATCGCATGAGACGACGTTCACAATCGGTGAACCAATTATCTGCATCATTTGCTGAAGTTGATGATGACGCTACAGATGAATCAATTGAAGCAGAAAATGTTGTTGCAGAAGTAGCTAGAGAAGGCAGTGTAGTTACTTTTAAATTAAATGGTGGCGGCAATATTCCTAATGATGGCGCACCGCACAAAATGACGATTTTTAATGATGATTTTCCTTGTCGGTTTGATTATGTTGCAATGCCGCGTTTGGTGAGTTTTGCTTATCTACAAGCTAATGTGAAAAATCCGATCACTGGTGTGACATTACTACCAGGAAACACCAATATTTTCCGCGATAATATGTTTGTCGGAACAACACAGTTAGAAAATATTGCACCTGGTCAAGAATTCAAGCTTAATTTGGGAATTGATGAAGGTTTGAAGATTGAACGTGAGTTAGTTGAGCGTCAAGTTGATAAGAAATTAATTGGCAGTAATAAGAAGATTACTTACGGCTATCGAGTTATAGTTACTAATTTGCAAAATCAAGTAGCTAATCTTAAATTAAGCGAACAATTACCAGTTAGCCGCAACGAGCAAATTAAAGTTCGTCTTGGTCGCAGCAACCCGCAAATTCAAATAGGTGAAATGGGAAGTTTGGAATGGTTGTTAACTTTGCAACCAGAGGGGAAACAGGAGGTATATTACCAATTTATTATTGAGCATCCAGCACAATTAACAGTTGTTGGTTTGGATATATAAATGGGCAGATAAAACAATGAGTATTGAATGCTTCTTGTAGAAGTAGGTCTATATTTATGACTGCTAAGATAAAGTTATAGCATCTAGAGATTTGCTGCCATGTCTGTCATTAAAGATTTTGAAACCCCAGAAGATGTTATATTTCCCTCAGGGAATTTATATAGTGATGAGCCACCCTTGGAAACTGACTTACATCGTCTACAAATGACATTACTTATCCAATGTTTAGAGTGGTTGTGGCAAAGCCGCAATGACTTTTATGCATCGGGTAATATTACAATTTATTACAGTCCGCGCCAGCGCAAATCAGAAGATTTTCGAGGACCAGATTTTTTTGTAGTATTAGGTACTGAGCGCAAAGCTCGTAAAAGTTGGGTTGTTTGGGAAGAAGACGGTAAATATCCGAATGTAATCGTAGAATTACTATCAAATTCGACAAGTTCTACTGATAAAGGCTTGAAAAAACAAATTTATCAAGATATTTTTCGCACCCCAGATTACTTCTGGTTTGACCCCCACAGTTTAGAATTTGCCGGTTTTGTTTTGGTCGGTGGTAGTTATCAAGCCATTGAACCAAATCCCCAAGGCTGGTTGTGGAGTCAACAACTTGAATTGTACTTAGGGATTTATCAAGATAATTTACGTTTTTTCACATCAGAAGGGCAATTGGTTCCGACACCGAAAGAAGTTGCACAACAGGAGAAAGAAAAAAGCGAACGCCTAGCGGCAAAACTGCGAGAATTAGGTATAGATCCCGATACTGTTTAGCGACTTAAAAACCCTTTTTTTTTCGTATTTTTTACAACTTATACAATTATAAATTTGTGTTTTATACGCAAGTTTAAAAATATGATTTACCTAATTGAAGTAAGGAGTTCTGAGTTATTAATTATTAAGTTGTTATTCCTAACTCCTAACTCCTAACTCCTAAATTTTAAACATCTTCTGGAAAAACCCATTTAGGTGGTTCTGTAAGTTTTTTGAGTCGTGCGGCTTCCGCCATTTCTATCATCTTGTCTAAAGGAGTCTCTTCAATAAACTTTGACGCTACCTCTTTATACTCAAGATTGGGACATTTATCCCCTAAAACGCAGCCATTGACACAGGCTTCCTTGCAGTTAATTTGGTTTTCCACAGTCTTATCCCCTCTCTAAGGTGCGTTGACAAACATTACTAATCAGTACATAACTTTATATTTTAAGGAAAAATTGAGAAACTGGAGCAATAGGGGAATAAGGTAAAACGACTTAATTTTTCTGTTCCCCTTCCCCCTTATCCCTATAATTACAATGTCAGAAATCTTTGCGACTACTGGAACCATCGCCGCGATCGCGACTGCTATTGTCCCACAACAAGGTAGTGTAGGTATTGTGCGCGTATCTGGTTTTGAAGCAATACACATTGCCCAAACTCTATTTCACGCACCTGGAAAACAATCTTGGGAAAGTCACCGCATCCTCTACGGCTACATTCGGCACCCCCAGACCCAACAATTGATAGATGAAGCGCTTTTGCTGCTCATGAAAGCACCTCGTTCCTATACCCGTGAAGATGTCGTCGAGTTTCACTGTCACGGGGGAATCATGCCAGTGCAGCAGGTGTTGCAATTGTGTCTGGAAAATGGCGCAAGACTGGCTCAACCGGGAGAATTCACCCTGCGAGCGTTTTTGAATGGACGATTGGATTTAACCCAAGCGGAAAGTATTGCCGATTTAGTGGGTGCAAAATCTCCCCAAGCGGCACAAGCTGCACTCGCTGGTATAGAAGGAAAATTAGCCCAACCTATCCGGCAGTTACGTGAAGAGTGTCTGGATATTTTGGCACAGATTGAAGCGCGGATAGATTTTGAAGAAGATTTACCCCCTTTGGATTATCAACATATCATTCAAGAAATAGATAAAATTAGTTCAGAAATAATTCGGATCGCAGCCACAGCCGATAAAGGTGAACTGCTCCGTGCAGGGCTAAAAGTCGCGATTGTCGGCCGTCCGAACGTTGGTAAATCAAGCTTATTGAATGCGTGGAGTCGGAGCGATCGCGCAATTGTCACCGACTTACCCGGAACCACCCGTGACGTGGTGGAATCACAGCTAGTTGTCGGTGGAATTCCCATCCAGGTGCTGGATACTGCCGGAATTCGGGATACAGTTGACAAAGTAGAGAAGATTGGAGTCGAGCGATCGCGTCGTGCAGCAGAATCAGCAGATTTGGTATTATTCACAATCGATGCTTCTACAGGTTGGACTGAAGATGATGCCGAAATCTACGAACAGGTGAAACACCGTCCGTTAATTTTGGTAATAAACAAAATGGATTTAATCGATGAAGTTGAAACAAAAGCTCTTGAATCGAAAATCCCAAATATAATATCTAAAATTTTGACCGCAGCGTCTCAGAACCAAGGAATTGATGGTTTAGAAACGGCAATTTTAGATACAGTAAGAACTGGGAAAGTACAAGCGGCTGATATGAATTTAGCAATTAACCAAAGGCAATCTGCGGCCTTAACACAAGCAAAACTTTCTCTAGAACAAGTGCAAGCGACAATTTCTGAGCAATTACCTCTCGATTTCTGGACTATTGATTTACGCTCTTGCGTTCATGCGTTAGGACAAATCACAGGTGAAGAAGTAACAGAATCAGTCTTAGATAAGATTTTTAGTAAGTTCTGTATTGGAAAATGAGGATATTTATGAGGATTGGCTCTTGAGGGCATATGATAATCTTTTTCTGGATATGCCTGGTGTCTACTATAAATATATTTTGCAACGTCCGCTTCTAAATTAAAAACGTGAAATCAGTAGAGTTATTTACGGGTGCTGGAGGTTTAGCTATAGGAACGGCGATCGCTGGCTTCCATCACTTAGCACTCGTCGAACGGGATAAGCACAGCTGTCATACTATCCGGGAAAATCAACAGCGTTCGCGCAGCGTCTCCCAAGGGAGAGGGGTGTCAGTTGTTAGGGACTGGTGCGTCCATCAGATGGACGTGGTAGATTTTGATTTTTCTACTGTTGATGGGGAAATAGATTTACTGGCTGGTGGTCCACCTTGTCAGCCGTTTTCGATTGCTGGTAGGCATGGTGCCCATAAGGACGAAAGGGATATGTTTCCCCGATTTTTTCAAGCTGTGCGTGAGTTACGTCCTAAAGCCTTCCTGATTGAGAATGTGCGGGGGTTGCTGCGTCAGAATTTTATCAATTATTTTGAGTATATTACTTTACAGCTTGCCCACCCAGAGCTACAGCCCAAACCGGATGAATCTTGGGTTGACCACCTGGCACAACTGGAACGTCATCACAATAGTGGTACTACCGATGACCTTAGTTATCGGGTTACTTTTAGATTGCTCAATGCGGCTGATTATGGTGTACCGCAAAAGCGGGAACGAGTTTTTATAGTTGGTTTCCGTTCCGATCTAAATGCTAATTGGTCTTTTCCCGAATCAACCCATAGTGAAGAAGCGTTGATTTGGCAGAAGTGGGTGACAGGTGAGTATTGGGAGAGGCACAGTATTTCTAATAATGACCGTCCAGAGATGTCAGCAAAACTACGCAACCGTTCAGAACGATTTGGAGCAAATTTACTAGGCACAATGACCGCTCCCTGGCCTACTGTCCGAGATGCTATTTCTGACCTACCACCACCTGAAAATGCTGATATAGCTTCATCGATACCCAACCATGTTTATATTCCACGGGCGAGAAGTTACCCAGGACATACGGGTAGTCTTTTAGATCAGCCTGCCAAAACCTTGAAAGCAGGAGTACATGGTGTCCCCGGTGGGGAGAATATGCTTGCCCTGCCATCTTCTGAAGTGCGTTACTTTACTGTACGGGAGGCAGCAAGAAGGTAAATTAATTGTCTACTAAAGGAACTGGCACCATCCCAATAACCGCTATTATTCATGTACGCTAAGTTAACCCATACATCATTGATGCAATGATATTGCGGCCCAGGCATTTCCACTGTATTTGGACACGTTTCAATTTAACAAAATGTCTTTTCTGAATGAAATTAATCAAGCTAACGCATTAATTGTAGGAGCAAGCCAAGGAATCGGACTTGGTTTTGTAAAAAAACTCTTACAAGATGACAGAATTGCTAAAATTTATGCAACATATCGCCAGCAAAAAACAACTTCCGATTTATTAACTCTAGAGCGGCAACATTCCGATAAATTAACTTGTCTGCCGATGGATATTACAGATGAGTCACAAATAGTAGAATCTGTGAAAAAGATATATGTAGATGTCAATAAACTGCATTTAGCGATTAATTGTGTAGGGTTGCTACATGACGAGAATCTCCAACCAGAAAAAAGTTTAAGACAAATCAATTCAGAGAATTTACTGCGTTACTTTCAGATTAATAGTATTGGCGCTGTTCTACTTGTCAAACATTTGTTACCATTATTGCGACATCAAGAACGTAGTGTATTTGCCAGTATTTCCGCCAAAATAGGAAGTATCAGCGACAACCATCTGGGTGGCTGGTATGGCTATCGGGCCTCTAAAGCTGCACACAATATGTTGATGAAAACAGCAGCAATTGAGTATGCAAGAAGCAGTCCGAAAACTTTGGTAGTCACATTGCATCCCGGTACAACTGATACACGCCTTTCTCAACCATTTCAAAGTAATGTACCAGCAGAAAAGTTATTCTCAGTTGAGCGTGCCGTTAGCCAATTACTAGAGGTTATCGAACAGCTTCAAGAAGGGGATAGCGGCCAGTTTTTCTCCTGGGATGGAAGTCGATTACCTTGGTGAAATAGGAAGATTATCTCTAACCGATGCGCTCGCTATTTTTAAGGCTGTTTGACTTCACAAGTTGTTAGTCCTTTGGCTCGTTTCACAAACTTCTCGTCAAATGTATAGAATTGAGGAAAATGTTGACTTTGGACTAAGTGAAAAGCATCCGCAAAATCTAAGCCACTCTCATACCATTCAATCGCTTGTCTAATACTAATTGAATAAAGTATAAAATAATATTCTCAACCGACAAATCAAATTTATTGGCTCCCTCAATGGGTACGGAATTTATAATTAATCAAGCACACATCACAACCTTCATGGAACCTAACATTTCCCGCAGGCAGTTCATACTGACATCCACCCTGACAAGTGGCGCAATTATTGCTACAAATTTGTTATCAAAAGCAGGATTTGCTCAAGCACCAGCGATCGTCACATCCGAGAAAATCCGCCCACAAATACCCTATGGTGTCGCCAGTGGAGATGTCAACGGCAACAGCGCAGTGATTTGGAGTAAGAGCAACAAACCAACGCGGATGATTGTAGAATATTCCACAAACGAATCTTTCCGTAATGTCCAGCGGATTGTAGGTTCACCAGCCCTAGAAAACACCGACTTTACCGCACGAGTGCATCTTTCCAAACTTCCCCAGGGACAGCAAATATTTTACCGCGTTCTTTTCCAAGATATAGCTGATACCAATATTTACAGTCAGCCAGTTATTGGTAGTTTGCGATCGCCTAAAAGTAATAGTAATATTTTCTTCGCTTGGTCGGGAGACACAGCCGGTCAGGGTTGGGGTATAAACCCGGAACTTGGTGGTATGAAGATATACGAATCTATTCGGCAACTCAAACCTGACTTTTTTATCCACTCTGGCGACTATATTTATGCTGATGGCCCGATAAAATCTGAGGTAACGCTAGACGACGGTAGTATCTGGAAAAATATCACAACCCCAGAAAAATCAAAAGTAGCAGAAACTCTTAAAGAATTTCGCGGTAATTATATTTACAATTTACTTGATGAAAATGTCCGCCGCTTCAACGCAGAGATTCCTCAATTGGTGCAATGGGATGACCATGAAACTAGGAATAATTGGTATCCCGGACAGACAATTTTAGACGATGACCGTTATCAAGTTAAGGATGTCTCATTACTAGCAAAACGCGCAAAGCAAGCATTTCTAGAATATACACCCATCAAATTTAATCCTCAAGATTCTAAGCGGATTTATCGTTCATTTAAGTATAGTCAAGAATTGGAAATTTTTATGCTCGACGAGCGCAGTTACCGGGGAGCAAATTCAACCAACCGTCAAACAGTCGCAAGTGCAGAGACAGCATTTTTGGGAAGTCCTCAAGTCCGGTGGTTAAAAAATCAGCTACAGAATTCAACATCAACGTGGAAAGTAATTGCCAGTGATATGCCGATTGGGCTGGTAGTTCCCGATGGCAAGATTAACTTTGAAAACTTGGCTAATGGAGATGGCCCAGTATTAGGAAGAGAATTGGAACTTGCTGATTTATTGCGCTTTATCTTTTCAAAAAATATTAAGAATGTAGTTTGGTTAACTGCTGACGTGCATTATGCCGCAGCACATTACTATGACTCCAATAAAGCCCAATTTACCGACTTTAAACCCTTCTGGGAGTTTGTTGCTGGTCCCTTGAATTCTGGCACATTTGGACCCAACAAACTGGATAATACCTTTGGCCCAGAAGTCAAATTTCAAAGTGTATCGTTAGAAATGAAACAAAATCGGTCGCCTAAAGAGGGTTTACAATTTTTTGGGACAGTTAAAATTGACGCTAAAACTCAGGTGATGACTGTGACATTGCACAATATGAAAGGTAAAAGCTTATACAGCGTTGATTTACCACCGGAAGTTTAGCCCAATTTTTCCCGAATTGCTTCATCTCTAAACCCTACCAGCACAGCAGTTCCATCTTTAACAAACAAAGGACGCTTTAGCAGCATTGCATCCTTTGCAAAAGCCTCAATCCACTGTTCATCTGTCCAAGTTTTTTTCTCATCGCCTAGGGCGCGGTATAATTGACCTGAGGTATTCCGCATCGGGGAAGAGCCCAAAGAGTTTACCCAGCTTTGAATCATTTCACGAGTTGGCGGATTTTCTTTCGTGTCAATAAATTCATATTCAATACCGTGATTTTGCAACCACTGAAAAGCTTTTTTACAAGTTCCGCAGGTAGGAATACCGTAGACTTTTATAGACATAACCTGTATTAATTTTAGATTTTATGGAAAGTAGGCGGTGTCGGTTTCCCTCATGTCTAACGCATCCTCCACGGATTGAAAATTCTTCCTTCTTTCCCCCTCTCGAATTGCGTAGGGGTAGGCTTAATGAAATTACTGCAAAATATAAGCTAATCTAAATTTATATACCTATTTTTCTAATTGTGTCAAATGCGCGATCCACAAAAAAACCACATTAATATAGAACCGGGGACTCTTCTAATAATTATTTCGGTCCTCATACTTTTACCACTTTTGATTACTGGTTTTATCTCTCAATAAGATGATGATGTCCGGCCAATTAACCCTAATAGAACAACTTACAAGGTACAACACTTTTGTCCCCTAAATCCACGCCACATGCTATAAGTCGGCAGAGCCAAGAAACGCAGTGGCTCCCCAATACTGGGGGAATTTGAATTGGAACTTTCTTCTCCCCCCAGTATTGGCGGCAAGGGACTTTGAGTTGGAATTTTCTTCTCCCCCAGAATTGCGGGCAAAGAGGCAACGGTTTATAAATCTTACCTCGCTTTTCCCAAAGTCGTTATATAAAGCACTGCTTCATCCGCAGGAATACCCAAAACCTCATTCACCTTATCATCAAAAAAGCCACCGATACCGCTAACACCTAAGTTCAAACGAACAGCAGCTAAATTCAACCTTTGTCCTAAATGACCGGCATCCATATGCAAATATCGGTAAACGCGATCGCCATACTGAGTAACTGCCGATTTCAAATCAGATGTATGGAATAATACTGCGGCGGCATCTCGCCCTAAGTCTTGCCCCAAACAGAGAAAATGTAATTCTCTGCGGAAATTTTTAAACCGAATTTGTCGTAATTCTTGTGCTTTGGGTGCGTAATAATAACAACCGGCATCAAGTCCATTTACCCCAGAGACTGCGATAAATGTTTCGATTAAATTCAGGTCAAAGTAATCAGTAGAATTATCTAAGCCTTGGTAGTCGTAATTTTGAGATTGATAAGTAAAATCGAGTAAAGCTTTGAGTTCGTCGAAAGTTAATTCTTCACCACTGTAGGCACGGGTAGAACGTCGTTTGAGCATAGTAACTTCTAGCCCGTTGAGACTTTCTCCCCAGTCAATGGTGTTAGAAGCGGTGGATATTTTTTGACAGAAAGGAAAATTATATTTATCCTCTAATGATTTTTCTTGTCTGATTTCAGGCAAATTGAGCTTACCAGTTGTACCTGGTTGAATTTGCGTGCATTTATGGAAGTAGTTGAGAAGTTCACCGTCAGGTATTTGCGGATAATTGATTTCGGTAGCGGAAGGTAATGCTGTTCTGCCAATGGGTAGATTTTGTTTGATATCCAATAAATCTGCTAGGGGAATAACTGCGATCGCCCCTTCGTTTTCGGGATCGATATAAAGCATTTCGTTGACTGCTTCATCCACAAAACCACCAATCAAATGCGGGCGATAATCGGTAATTGCAGATGCTAATTCGATATTACCTAGTAAATGTCCTGTATCCAGAAGAATCCGACGGTATGCCCGATCTTCGTAGCGCCATGCAGAACGATAGAAAACTCCAGTGATAATAATCGTTAGCTGGGTACTTTCTAAACTAGGATGCCAAAAACAAGCTTCTTGCAATTTCTGCCAAACATCACTTTCCCAAAAATGCATTAGTGCATGAGTTCGGCATTGGTAATTATACAGTCCCGGTGGTAGCAACGGTGTCCCGCGAGATACTAGATACATCTCCGCTGGGTACAAACCACCTGCACTCGGGGCAGATCGTAAATACACCGCACTGCCCAGAGATGATGGCATTCTGGCGGTTAATCCATAACTGCAAAACAGCAGTCGGGAAAGTCTTTGCCACCACAAAGCATCCTGATTATCGGCAAATGCCTCTGCTTTTTCTTGGACGTATGGTTTGAGGTCAAAAGTAGAGCCAATTTTGTACTCTTTAAATGGCACTGGCTGTTTCGCCCAGTCTAACTCCTGTTTTTTGGAGGCAATGGTTTCTGGGTCATATTTCGTCCGTTCATGGTAGTGCTGGGCAATCGATTGGCGTAGTTCTGGCATAAGACTTTAGACACGCTTCTGCTTCATATCTTTGCACTCCTCTGTCTCATGATTCGTCTTAAGTAGTACAATCCTTGAAGTAATAATCGGGTAATACTTAATTTTCCCTTCCTGATTCTGGTACTGTTTGTGCTGTATGTCTTATATTAGAACGCCGCCAACGTTTAAAGCCATAAACACCAGCCGCGATCGCCAGCAAGAAGGGACTGTATACCATTAGCCAAATTCCCAACCGCAACAAGCCGACAGTAAAATCACCCAGGGAATGTGTGGATTTATTCCAAGTTTCTTGAATTTGCACTCCCAAGGTACGTCCTTGATTGCTGCTAGATACTGTTGCTTCTAGGTTCAAGGTGATGGTGGAATAGGCTACTTGATTTTGTAAACTTTTTAACTGGGCATTTATCTGTTCAATCGATTCCCGGACGTTACTAAGTTCTTTCGCTACACTTAACACATCCCGCACCGAACCAGCTCGGTCCATAATTTTCTGTAAATTACTTTCTGTTGCCCGCAGGTTAATTAATCGAGCTTGGAAATCCACTAGTTGCGAACCAACATCCTCGGCAGTAATATTACGATTCTGTACGGTGCCCAATTTACCTAATTCATCTAAACTTGTATCTAGCAAGTTTTGAGGAACTCGCATCTGAATTGACGCAGTATGACGAGCATTATCCTCTTCGGGCTGTTTCTCTTGTAGATTGATTAAGTCTCCTTGATGTTTCTTGATAATTTGTGACACACTATCAACACTTTTGTCTACAGAGTCAACAATTACCGTCATTGCTGCCTTTTTGATGAGTTGGGACCGCTGACGGGGTACTGATGCAACTTCCTCAGCTTTTGCGGCTGTTGTGCCTGCGGGCATAGCGGCTAGATCGGATGTCATCTGGTTTGACGGTGCAGAAGCGCAACTCGTCAAGACTGCACCTCCCAACAGCAAACTTAAAACTAAAGCAGGTTTGCTCATAATCTACCCACAGATGGATGAAGTTAATACCAGTATGACCGATCTAAAAACTCAAAGCTGACACTGTTGCAGTTTGTGTAACAATGCAGTAGCAACAAACGAGAGAAAACAATCGTCACCATTTTTTAACAACCGTTTCTGTAAGCTGTATTTATCAATGCTGTAAAACCTAAGCCCCAAGCACCCGAATATCAGTGCGAAAAATACCAGTTTTAATGGCGGTGAAAGTGCAACCAAAAGAAAATTTAGAGCTATTGTGGATTGTACGTTTTTTTGCCGTCGTGTTGCTCCTCGGTCAAGTTTGGCTGCGTTTACTTCGAGGCAAAACTTACCACCGAAAAATATTAGAACATATGTTCACCGCTGGACCAGCTTCTATCTCTCCGGTTTTGTTGGTGAATTGTTTTGCTGGGATGATTTTTACCATTCAAACGGCGAGAGAATTAATCAAATATGATGCAGTTAATTCGGTAGGAGGTGCTTTTGCCTTAGCTTTCTGTCGTGAATTGGCCCCAATTTTAACTGCTAGTATTATTGCGGGACAAGTAGGTTCTGCTTTTGCAGCAGAATTAGGTGCAATGCGGGTCACGGAGCAAATTGATGCACTTTATATGCTCAGAACCGATCCAATCGATTATCTAGTACTGCCTAGGGTCGTTGCTTGCTGTTTAATGGTGCCAATGTTAACGATTTTTGGCTTAGTCATCGGCATCATTGGTGGAGTATTTGCCGGAGCGCAATTTTATCAGATTCTTCCAGAAATATTTTTAGAGTCAGTCAGAAATTTTTTACAACCAGCCGATTTATTTATTGTCTTACTCAAAGGATTGATTTTTGGAGCGATCGTTGCTATCAATGGCTGTAGTTGGGGACTCACGACTCAAGGAGGAGCCAAGCAAGTCGGAGAATCAGCAACAACAGCAGTAGTTACCACTTGGGTATCAATTTTTATAGTTGATTTTTTCCTTTCTTTACTCCTGCTTGAACATCCCATCACCTGAATCTAACGATGGATGAATTCTCAAAAATACTCAGATATTCTTTAAAAAACTCCGCGTCCCTCTGCCTTAAAAAAATATATAATCTCTCAAGATGGAAACCACACAAATTGCTAAAACAGGTGTTTCGGTAAGTGCGATCGCTTTAGGTGGAATGCCGATGTCAATATACGATCGTCCCCCCGAATCCCAATCAATTCAAGTCATCCATCGTGCTTTAGATTTGGGCATCACCTTCATCGACACTGCTGACTCCTACTGTAAGGATGAATCAGATAAGCACCACAACGAAAAATTAATTTACAAAGCTTTGCAAAGTTACAACGGCGATACCAGCAAGGTAATTGTAGCGACGAAGGGCGGTTTGATGCGACCCAGCCAAAGCTGGACTCGCAATGGCAGCCCAGAACATTTACGAGAGACTATCAAGGTCAGTTACGAAGCTTTGGGGGGCACTAAACCCATTGATATCTGGCAATACCATGCTCCCGATACAGAATACACAATTGAAGAATCACTCGCAGCGGCAAAAGAAGCAGTTAATGCTGGTTTGATTCGGTTTGTAGGTGTTTCTAATTTTTCTGTAGAACAAATCAAACGAGCCCGAGATGTGGTAAATATTGTCTCAGTCCAAAATCAATACAGTCCTTGGAACCGTCAACCCGAACTTGATGGCGTTTTGAAGTATTGCGAACTAGAAGGCTTGACTTTTTTACCTTGGAGTCCATTCGGTGGAATGCGTCGGCACAGCGACTTGGAAGATTTTTCTGCTATTTCTCAATTAGCGAAAGAGAAAGGGGTGTCTGTATACTGTATCGTCCTGGCATGGTTGCGTTCAAAATCCTCCTGTATATTACCTATTCCCGGTGCTAGTAAGGTTTCCAGTATCGAAGATTCAGTAACTGCTGTGAATGTCAAGTTAACTGAAGAGGAAGTCGAAAGAATCGATCGCGAAACATGAAAGTCTTAACAATCTGCAAATGGCATCATGTTTTACGGTAGAATCAACGATCTCCCGCTGACTCATGATGCTTGCAAACAGGAGATGCTTCTATGGCTCGGATGTACTACGACAGTGATTCAAATTTAGACCTTTTAGCAGGAAAAAGTATTGCCATTATCGGCTATGGCTCTCAAGGTCATGCTCACGCCCTTAATCTTAAAGATAGCGGCATGAACGTTATTGTCGGGTTATATCCCGGCAGTAAATCAGTCTCCAAAGCGGAAGCTGCGGGGTTAACTGTAAAGAATGTTGCTGATGCAGCGAAACTAGCTGACTTTATCATGATTCTATTACCTGATGAAGTTCAAAGGACTATTTACAAAGAAGAAATTGAACCCAATCTCGAACCAGGTAATGTTTTAGCCTTTGCTCACGGATTTAATATTCACTTTGGGCAAGTTGTACCACCCGAATCTGTGGATGTAGTGATGGTAGCACCCAAAGGTCCAGGACATTTAGTGCGTCGGACTTACGAACAAGGGCAAGGTGTACCGGCACTGTTTGCAGTCTATCAAGATGCTACAGGTCAGGCACGCGATCGCGCGATGGCATATGCGAAAGGTATTGGTGGAACCCGCGCAGGTGTCCTCGAAACAACTTTCCGTGAAGAAACTGAGACTGATTTGTTTGGCGAACAAGCAGTACTTTGCGGCGGTTTGAGTGCTTTAATTAAAGCTGGATTTGAAACTTTAGTCGAAGCCGGCTATCAACCAGAATTGGCTTATTTTGAATGTCTGCACGAAGTCAAATTAATTGTTGACTTAGTTGTTGAAGGCGGACTAGCAAAAATGCGCGATAGTATTTCTAACACTGCTGAATACGGCGACTATACCCGTGGACCCCGAATTGTCAACGAGCAAACTAAAGCAGAAATGCGTAAAGTTCTCAAAGAAATTCAAAGCGGTCAATTTGCACGAGAATTTGTCTTAGAAAATCAATCTGGCAAAGCCGGATTTATCTCCATGCGCCGTCAAGAAGCCGAACATCCAATTGAGGAAGTCGGCAAAGATTTACGCGCCATGTTTAGCTGGTTAAAGAAAGCTTAATCCTATTTCAAATTGTAGAGATGTTACATCCAATATCTCTACATTTCTAAAAGTAGCGAAACATAGATAGATATCGATAACCCCTAGCGATCGCAATAAATGCGGCAGAAACACCCTTTTAGATATCACACCTTGACGATCTCGAGTATGACGAAGGGAAAACAATCTGTTTGCACATAATGTTACTCTGACCTCAGTATTTGCCGAATCTGCCTTACGGTAGATATGCAGATACAAAAGATTATTATTGGCGATCCGATCTGCCCTAGCTTTGCTTCATTCGGTGTACTTGCGCGGCTTCCACCCCTCTACAAACGCCGAATTCCCCACCCTACTTCATCGCGGGTGGGGAATTCAGCGGTAATTAATGGTAAACAACCAAAAACTAACAACTAACAATTAGCAAAATTTGGACGATGCCCAATCCAAGGTTTTGCGGCTTCGATTTGCGCTGCAAGGCTAATGAGAGTGGCTTCAGCAGCAGGTTTTCCCACTAACTGCACACTTATAGGTAAACCCAACTCATCAAAACCCACAGGTAAAGCGATCGCCGGTTGTCCGGTGGCATTGGCAGGGGGACAAGGGGCAACCCATTGAATAATATTTTTGAACATCTCCTCTGGATTCAAGTGCGCCCATTCTCCAATCCGGATGGGTGAATGCAGATAAACTGGCAACAGCAGTACATCCACGGTATCAAAAAATGCTACAATTTGCCGCGCTACCACCTGCATTTGGAAAACTGCCTGCAAATACTCACCTGCGGAACCGTTGCGTGCTAGTAGCCAGCGATTCATTGGTTGCAATGCTTCAGCAGGAATGCCGGACGCACCGATGCTGGTTTGCCAAACAATTTGAAACGGTTCTACTAAAGCACTGAAATCCGGGGTTTTGGCTTCTACTCTGTGACCGAGTTCTTCTAATAACTTGACTGTTTCCAAGACACCTTTTTTACAGTTGGCGTCAGCTTCACCGATTGAGGCAATACCTGTACCGTAGGCAATTCTTAAGCTACCTGGTTTGACTTTACTGGATGCCAAAAAGGATGGTTCTGGATCGGGCAACCAATATGGATCGCCGGTAACGTAGCCAGACATCACATCTAAAAGAGCCGCAGCATCAGCAACAGTGCGGGCTATCGGGCCATTCATCGCAATCCCACTGACGCGATCGCCGGCCGGAGCATGAGATACTCGTCCCCGAGATGGCTTAATTCCCACCAAACCACAACAAGCCACAGGGCCGCGAATCGAACCACCACCATCAGAACCTTGGGCTATAGGACACAATCCTCCCGCCACCGCAGATGCAGCCCCACCACTGGAACCGCCCGGAGTATATTCTAAATTCCAAGGATTTCTGGCTGCGGGAAAACCCGTAGGTTCTGTGTAGGGAAATGAACCTAATTCCGAAGTTGCTGTTTTACCCAGAAAAATAAATCCAGCGTGACGCATTCGGGTTACTACAACATCTTCATGGTCGGGAATGTTGTTAATTAACGCTGGACTGCCATAGGTACAGGGTATACCTGTCACTGGGTTAAGGTCTTTAATAGATGTTGGCACCCCGAAAAATGGTGGTAGTTCGTCCGAGAGTGTCAACATTTCAGTTTTAGCTTTAGCTTCGGCGATCGCTTGCTCGGCTGTGACCGTAAAATAACTTCCTAATTGGGGATTTAATCGTTGAATCCGTTCTAAATATATTTCTACCAACTCTAATGGTGAGACTTCCCGGCGACGGATTAACTGCGCTTGTTCGAGTGCTGGAGTAAAAGCTAAATCAATTTCATTCATCGTTTATAATTTTAAAGCCGCAACATAGCCCATTGCAAGGAAAGGAGGATGATTTTATCTGGACTAAATCCCGCGTTAAATCATACACGATTATGCAATAGGAAAAATACAGGTTGTATCAAAATAACTATTTTAGTCCAAGTTTCTTTTTACAGGATGGACATTCGACAGTAATCTTCACACTACTTTTAGCTTTTAATGTAGTGCCACCCGATCGCCTCACTTCGAGCAATTAGTAACGTGAAAACATCAGTCAAAGAAATGCGCTATTTGTAGCTTTCCTCAGGGTAGATATGTCTCTTTGGTTACCAGACAAAATCCGGTTCTTCGACACTCTTGTCTACGATGCAATAAGTGGGGGCAAAATTTCCAAAACCCCAATTTGTAAATCAGGAAACTGTAAAGGCGAAATTATCCCATTTTCTGCCAAAATCACTTTGCTTTGATAACCTTCTTCATTGGGTTCTCGAAATACATATAATTGACGCTTGACTAAATCTAATACCCAATAATCTGCAATCTTGGCTTGTGCATAAGCTTTGCCTTTTGTTTCACAGTCGAACTTTAAACTGCTGTCGGCTACTTCAATTATTAAATAAACCTCGCTGGGGGTAGGATGGTGGTCTGCATAGTCAAGTGGATCTATCTGAACAATTGCAACATCTGGTTCTGGTTCCGAGCGTTCATTTAACTGTATTGGGTCTTGAATCGATATCCAAGCTTGATTACCCAAACGTTTTTCCAGTAATTTATAAGTTCTTCCTACTGCTGACCGATGTCCTGTACCTTTCGCACTCATCCGAATAATCTTTCCTTCTAGCAGTTCCACACGTTCCGAGTCATCCAGAATACCAGTCTCAGACATCCGGTGATAGTCTTCGACTGTCCACAAACGAAGGTTAAAGGTAATTTCTGTGTTCTGCATGGCTTTGCTGAGTCTGGAAATTGAGGCTGAGATGACATGGTATAAAATGTTATCTTAATTTAAAAAAGCAAAAGGCAAACTGACCCCTTTGATGCTTCTCCTCTCTTAAAAACAGATAACTATAGGTGATAATTACACCTTAGAACGGTCAGTCAAAATCTCATAACCAGTAAGAGTCACCAATACGGTATGCTCAAACTGCGCCGATAAAGAATTATCTACTGTGACTGCAGTCCAACGGTCAGATAAAGTCCGGGTAACTTTAGAACCAGCGTTCAAAATTGGTTCAATTGCTAGCGTCATTCCCGCACGCAATTTCACATTTGGCATTTCACGAGTACGGAAATTAAAGACTGAAGGCTCTTCGTGTAAATTGCGACCAACACCATGTCCGGTGAAGTCCTCGACTACAGTAAAACCATTGCCTTTCACATGGTCTTCAATTGCACCAGCAATATCCAACAAATAATTTCCGGCTTTTACTTGTTCAATACCTTTGTAAAGTGATTCTTCGGCTATTTTAATTAGTTTTGCAGCATCTTCGGTTACCTTACCCACGGCAATTGTAATGCAGGAGTCACCATGAAAACCTTGATAATAAGCGCCCGTATCTACTTTTAATACATCACCAGCGCGGATAACTTTCTTGGGACTAGGGATACCATGTACAACTTCATTGTTGATGCTGGAACAAATGGAACCAGGAAAACCGTGATAACCCTTAAAGCTTGGTGTAGCATCCATTTCCCGGATACGCCTTTCCGCATGAGCATCCAAGTCAGCAGTTGTCATTCCTGGTTGTACCAACTGTGAAATTTCTTTGAGTACAGTTGCGACAATTTTAGCTGATTGCCGCATAATCTCAATTTCATGTGACGATTTAATTTCAATTCCTCTGCGCTGTCTTTTTGGTGGAGTTTTTTGAGTAGATTGAGAAAGTAGGTTACTTAAAATGTTCATAGGATATTAAGAATTATTCGCGCCTTGCCGCTTAAGTGTCAATGTTTTTCGTTAGTTAATTGAGCAACAATATTTATATTTAAATTAACTTATTTTACGCCAGATGTTCTCTTACAACAGGTAGTTAGCACTTTAATGGGTGACGATCGCTATTTTCCCAGTCATCCCAGCTTCTGTATGTCCCGCTATTGGACAACGTAGGGTATAACTTCCTGGCTTCAATGCTATAAACACCCATTCGGCCTCAGCTTTGGGCTTTAGTTCCAGTTCGTGAATTGCTCCTTTGATTTCAACTTTACCAGCTTCAACTTTTGAAGTCCAAATGCCATCAGCAAAATCTTTGGCCGTGAAATAGTGCTTTTGAGCGCTGGGATTTATCAGCCGGAGTTTGTAGGGTTTCCCTGCCTCAAATTCTAAGTGATTTGGCTCAAACTTAAGTTCATTGGCTTCATTACCCAAACTTACAGTAATTTCTGTTACGACCGATTGATTCGCTGCTTCTGCGGCATTGGTATTAATAAAACCAAAACAAACCAGCAACAGCGAGATTAAGTAGATACACCGAATTATTTTTGGGAAAATTTTCAAGAGCGACCCCAAGTGTAAGTATTTACCAAAGAACTAGTTAGTGGTTATTTTTTACAACCAACAATCAACAACCAACAAATAACAAATAACTACTTGATAAATTGCTCTGCGACTACAGCAGGACCTGCTGTCACTACAACAATTTTATCTGGATGGAGTAACTCCCGAGAAGCTTTATTGACTTCGTTAAGGTTAACTCGTTGAATTTTTTCGCTAAAAGAGCCTAGTTCTGATTCATCCAGTCCGTAGACCTCATTCATCATCATTCTATAGGTTAATTCCTCTGGATTTGCCAGGGAAACGTTGTAGGTGCTCATTAAAGTGCGTTTTGCTGTTTCTACTTCCTCGGCACTCACACCTTGAGTATGGACTTCTTTTAGCAGTTTACGGGTACTAGCGATCGCCTTGGAGGCATCTTCGGGACTGGTTTGCATCTCAATCAAAAATGTTCCAAAGTTTCGTCCTGCTTGAAATGTGCTGTAAATTCCATAAGTTAAACCTTGGCGATCGCGTACTTCTGCCCCCAACTTACTAGATAAAGTATCCCCACCCAAAATTTGATTCAAGACCAACGCTGCATAAAAGCGGGGGTCTTTGCGGTTAATTGCTGTATAACCCATATAAGTAATTGCTTGGGCTTTACCTGGCAAAACCGGATTAACTCGTACGACTCCTTCTGGCATTAATACTGTTGGATACTTCAATGTTGTAACCTTACCCAAAACTTGCCAATTTGCAAACTCAGTTTCAATCAGCGATCGCACTTTAGGGAGTGTAAAATCCCCAACTAAAACTAAAACTGTATTGTCAGGACGATAATATTTGGCGTGATGCGCTTGAGCATCTTTGCGATTCATCACAAGTAGACTCTCTTCTGTAGGAAAGTTATGTAAAGGATGTTTTTTCGGGTATATCGATTGAATAAATATCCTTTTAGCTACCTCCCCAGGGTCATCCAAATCTTCTTTTAAATCGTTCAAAGCGTGTTGACGGCTGAGTTCCAACTCTTTTTTCGGGAATGTTGGATTTTTAACTACATCTGCCAAAGTTCGCAAAAGTACAGGCAAGTCAGCAGCTAAACTACTACCGTGAATATGCACCCCTTCACGGTAAGCATCAAAATCCAGATTCGCTCCCCGTTCTTCCAAGGCTTTAGCAATTGCCAAGACATCCTTATTTTTGGTACCGCTCATCAAGTTGTCTGCGACCAGAGAAGCCAAACCAGCTTTATTTTCTGGGTCAAATTCTGTACCAGCCTTGATGTAGCCAGAAAGCGTCACTGTCGGAGTACTTTTGTCAGACAGCAGCAACACCCGCAGACCGTTGGACAATTTTAATTCTTGTGGCAGGTTAGGTATTGTGGAAATTCTTGTTGCATCCACAGATGGTAGATATTTAGCCACCTCTTCCGGGTTTACAGGTGAGCCAGGAGAAAAGTTTTCTCTAGTCTGTACAGATTTGACTTTAGTAGCCCCTTTTACCTGCTTGTGGGTGGGTTCAAAAAAGCCTACAGTCCTAACTTCTGCTTTTAAATATGTCTTTGCTACACGGCTAATATCCGCTACACTTACCTGGCGGATAGCTGCTATGTGGCGGTCTGTGTAGTGAAAATCACTGGCAACTACCTGATCGTTTCCTAGTTGCATTGCTTGACTGGTGATATCACGGTTACTTAGAATTACCGCTGCTTCGAGTTTAGCTTTGGCTCGTTTCAGTTCTTCTAATGTGACTCCATTTTGGAGTAAATTGGCAATCTCCCTACCCAGTAAGCCGTCAATTTTTCGCAAATCTTGGCTTTTAAGCGCTGTCACTGACATCTCATACCAGCCAGACTCGATCAACGTGGTGACAGAAGACGTTACATCGCTAGCTAGTCCCGATTCTACCAAAGCTTGATACAACCGAGAATTTCGTCCCTCTGACAAGATGTAGTCCATCACATCCAACGCTGGGACATCTGGGTGATTCAAATTAGGTAAAGGATACACTACTTGCACCAACGCGCTTGCTCCCGGTTCTCGCAGGATAATAGGAGTCCTGAGTCCTGTGTTCGGAGTGCTAAGTGTTTGTTTTGACTGAGGACTCAGGACTCGTCGCTCAGGACTACTTTTTGGTATTTTCCCAAATATCTCTTTGATATCTTTAACAATTTTGTCACTGTGGATATCCCCAACAACTACCAAAACTGCATTGTCAGGAGTGTAAAAATTTCGGTAATACTCCTGCACTTGCTCAATCTGAAATTTCTCCACATCACCAGAAGTACCACCCACAGGTAAACCATAAGGATGATCGGGAAATGCCGCTCGCATGACGGTACGATTTAGGCGGTATTCTGCATCGTTTTCATAACCCTGTAACTCAGAAATAACTACTCGCTTTTCACTTTCTAGCTGTTCAGCTTCAATTTGCGAATTTTGCATCCGATCTGCTTCCAGCACCAGCAATGCTTTTAGCTTGTCCCGCTCTGCAGTACTGTAATACGCTGTTTGGTCGTAGCTGGTAAAGGCATTGGAATCGCTACCCAAAGCACTAAACAATCGTCCAAATTGAATTGGACGATTTGTTGTGCCTTTAAACATCATGTGTTCTAACTGATGGGCAATCCCATTCACCCCCGATTCTTCATTCCTAGCTCCAACTTTATACCAAACCTGTACGGTCACCACTGGTGCAGTGTGTACTTCTTTTGTTAAGACAGTCAAACCATTTTCCAGGACTATCTTATTGACATTTCCTGTTAAGGAGAGGGATATTTTTTCTTTTGAAACCACTGTTTGTTTGTTATTTAAATTTTGTGATGCAGCTAAAAACCTGCTATGTGCTGGTTTGTTGCCAAGCAAGAAAACTACAATCAACCAAAGGCTTAGGATTATAATCGGAAACCTATACCGATACAAAGATGAAAACACGGGCATGTATGCTACGAATTTATTATGTAAAGTTAATTACAATTTTTTTTGATGAATATAGTTTAATCTTTCATAATAATCTGTCGCCTCGGCAACACTACATAAAAATAGGTTAATTTCCAGACAAATGTAACAGTAGGGATACAAGCAAACAAGTATAACTGAAAATACTTGCTCAGTTAGGGGTTTGCTAGGCGTCTTCAAATTTAGACTACTGTTAAAACCCGGATAAATTCCAAAGGTAAGCCGTCAGCATCCGCAATAAAGGCAACTTCGTAGATGCGCGAGCCTATTTGCTGTTGAGTAGGTTCTAAAAGTATTTTAAGAGGTTTTGACTGTTCTGGCTGACTTTGTGTGAGAAGTGCAAAACGTTCTTGTATACTTCTCAACCAACTGGGCAAATCGGGCGTTACCTCGGTCAAATCGAATGAGAGATGATAATACCCTACATAGTGTTCATCTGCAAATGCATCAGGAGCTGGTTTTGGTTCTGGAATTTGGATTAACTCAATTCTGCCTCCCAATCCGGACATCCAACAAGCCAGGGTATAACCTGTAGTGAAGCGTTCACAGACTGTAAATCCCAACTGTTCGTAAAAGGCGATCGCATTATGAATATCAGCAGTCCGAATAGAAGCGTGATGCATAAATTTTTTTCCTTTGTCCTTTGTCGTTCGTCTATGTCAGGAAGCCAAATTACCAATGACAAATGACATAGCAATATCCCCCATTGCGTTAACTTAGATTTAGGATACGGGTACGAAAAATGACAAAACAATTACTCGAATAATCGAAAATAAGGATAGCGCACAGGGACACCAGGCTCTTTCTCTAAATCAAAATTAATCACTTCCCAACAGGGTTCTTCTGCGGGGTCAGGACTAAACTCTACTGGTAAGCCATATAATCTAGCGGATATTGATTCTGGTTGACCCGACCGCCAAGGTGTGCTGCGTTCTAGGTAACCACTCATCAATTCCTGATAGCGTTGAGCGATAATCACTTTAGTTGCTCGGTAGCCTTGAGTATACAGCTTGTCAAGCGCTTCGTGAATTTCAAAGCGAATCCCATCCGGATGGGTATGTTGCCGATACCACTCATTATTCCACCTCCGCCAATGACGTCCTGACTGTAAGTGGATTAATTCTCCATTTTTGGGATTTGCTTCAAAAGCGCCATGACGTGGACACAAATAGGTATCTGTGAGTGTAAGTGCCGCAATTGTTTGACGGCAGTGAGGGCACTGAATTTCTGGACCGAATATTGGGTACTGCAAGCCTGGATTCATCATGAAGTGCATCTAGACATATTTTGTTTTTGCCAGCAACGTTAGTTTGGTTTTACACTTCTGCTCCACCTGATAGGTACACTTACTTCCTAGGATTCACAAAACAAGAGCAAATTTCAGCGTTTTGCTGACAGCCTTGTAAAAAACGTGGTTGAGGTCAATCACCAATTAAAGCTAATTGCTGACCGCCAAAAGCAATGAGCGCTGTGATATTCTGATTTTGCAACCAGCCTTCCAAGGTTGGGGTTTTTCCAGCGTTCCTGGGTACCATATTCATATTCTATCGTGTCTACTGCTTCCTACTGGTCTTCTGTCGATATTTCTGATGCCGCATTTGTCGCCGCCAATGCTGTCATTATTGGTTCTGTAACTATTGCATCAGGGGCTAGCATCTGGTATGGGGCTGTAGTCAGGGGAGATGTGGAGCGCATTGAAATTGGCGAATGCACCAATATTCAAGACGGAGCAATTTTACACGGCGACCCCGGTAAACCGACAATTTTAGAAGATTATGTTACTGTCGGTCATCGTGCTGTGATCCATTCTGCCCACATTGAACGTGGCTGCCTGATTGGTATTGGGGCAGTGGTTTTAGACGGTGTGCGGGTAGGCAGTGGTAGTATTATCGGTGCCGGCGCTGTCGTTACCAAGGATGTACCGCCCTTATCCCTTGTCGTTGGTGTTCCAGGGAAAGTTCTGCGACAGATTGGAGAAACTGAAGCCATAGAACTTATTGAACACGCTAAACGTTACCAAAAGTTAGCCTTAGTTCATGCGGGGAAAGGAACAGATATCGGATTTTAACTGGAGATAAGGGAGCAGGGAGCAGGGGGCAGGGGGCAAATTATTTTTTACCTTTACTTTTTCTTTGCGATCCAATGCCCAATGCCAACCTGCAAACAATCTTTACATAAGGTGTGGGAAAAATTGCCCACTTCAGCTAAAAATAAAATGAGAACAGTTGATAAAACTTAAATCTTCACTTAACAGAGGGTTCTAAATATGGATATTGATTACCGTGTAGCAATTGTTTTAGCACCAATCTTGGTAGCTGCTGGTTGGGCTGCGTTTAATATTGGGGCTGCTGCTCTCAGACAAATTCAAGGCTTTTTAAACAAAGAAGCTTAAAAATAAGCTGAAAACTTACAAAACGCGCTTTCTTGATCGCGATTTTTTGTAGGGGTAATACCTATGGAAGGCGAAGCGCCTACATAAATTACCCCTAATTTCGTTACGCAAAATTTATTGGTATAGCCGTGTTTTCCCGAATGTGGATATAGACTCTTTACTAAAACCCTTCCAACACTTTGGCGTTCATCTAGGACTTGAGCGCATTATCAAATTACTGGCAAATCTCGGCAATCCCCATCACCAAGTTCCAGTGATTCACGTTGCTGGAACAAATGGTAAAGGTTCTGTATGTGCCTATCTTTCCTCCGTACTCACAGAAGCTGGTTATCGTACAGGACGCTACACTTCGCCCCATCTAGTTGATTGGACGGAACGTATTTGCTTGGACGAAAAAGCGATCGCTTCCGAAAACCTGTGTCAATTATTACTGCAAGTCCAATCTGCCATAAGTCTCCAAGAAGAGTCTCCAACACAGTTTGAAGTAATTACATCTGCTGCTTGGTTATACTTTGCCCAACAGAAAGTTGATGTAGCGGTGGTAGAAGTTGGGCTGGGAGGTCGCTTGGATGCTACCAACGTTTGTGAGAAACCCTTAGTTACAGTCATTACTTCCATCAGCCGCGAACACTGGCAACAACTTGGGCCTACCGTCGCCGATATTGCTAGGGAAAAAGCTGGTATTCTCAAATCGGGCTGTCCTGCGGTAATTGGACAATTGCCACCGGATGCAGAAAAAGTTGTCAGGGCAAGGATTCAAGAATTGGGATGTCCAGTCTACATACCTCAACCCAGTCGTGAAATCGCTACGGGGTGGGCAGAGTATTTGGGAGAGGCAGGGGAGCAGGGGAGCAGGGGAGAAGGGGGAGAAAAAGACCCAACTCCAAACTCCTCAATCAAGTATCCCTTGCCGTTACAGGGACAAATTCAATTAGCAAATTCAGCTTTGGCTTTAACTGCTTTGAAAATTCTGCAAAATGCTAGTTGGGAAAAAATTACAGAAGCGGTCATAGTTAACGGTATGGCAAAAACCAGGTGGTTGGGGCGGATGCAATGGACTACCTGGAGAAATCATAAATTATTAATCGATGGCGCTCATAACCCTGCTGCTGCGAAAGTCTTGCGAGATTATGTAGATAATAGTATTCCACCCTTCTCCCCTTCTCATCATGAGCGTGGAGGGGGGAATGAGATAACACCCCAGCACTCTATGAGTTGGGTAATGGGGATGCTCAGGACTAAAGACCATGCTGATATTTTCCGGGCTTTACTGCGTTCCAACGACCAATTGTATTTAGTTCCAGTACCAGATAATAATTCAGCTAACCCTAATGAATTAGCAAAGTTAGCAAGAGAAATTTGTCCTGATTTGAGCATTTCCCGTGCTTATCCAAACTTATCGTCGGCACTGGAAGCAGCTTTTACACCTAATGATAATTTAGTGGTTTTGTGCGGTTCGCTGTATCTAATCGGGCATTTTTTAAGTAAGTTAGGAGTTAGGAGTTAGGAGTTAGGAATTAGGGGTTAGGAGTGACGGGACTAAGCAATATTGTATGACTCAGCCACAAATTAAACTCTGTTACGAACTTTCAAAAATAAATTAGCTTGTAGTTACAATTCATGAATTGTAACTACTTGTAGTCATTCAACCGACATTAACTCCAAACTCCTAACCCCTAACTCCAAACTCCAAACCCTAATTCCTAACTTCTTTGATTCCAAGCTTGCACCGCATCCTCTACAGCTTTATCCACCGTCTTTCTATCCAACATTGCCGCTTGCAGGTTTTCATAAATTGCCTTTTGCATCTTGTTGAAATCCTTTAGTGTTGGGGTTAATATTTCAGCCTGTTGCAGTTCTTTGGCACTCATTACACGGGCTTTATCTATTGCTGTGGCATTCGCAGACACTTCTTTGAAGTAGCTGTCAGCTAAGGATTTGACTGTAGATGGGAGGACATTTGCTGCTTTGGCAAAGGTTAGCTGGTTCTCGTCGTTGGTGACAAAAAGCGCGAACTTTACTGCTGCATCCGGTTGCTTGGTTTCACGGGGGACAACTATGTTCATGACTGCAACATTTTTCTTGCCTGTATCACCGATGATTTGGGGTGCTGTGACTGAGACTGCAGCTATCTTCGGCGCATTTGTAGCGATCGTCGTGAGAAATTCTCCACCAGAGGCCAAGAAAGCGGTTTCTCCAGATTGATATAAATCAATTGCATGACGATGCCCTTGTGTCAATACTTCTTTCGGCAGAAGTCCTTTCTTATAAAGGTCTACCCAATACTGGAAGGCTGCTTTGCCCTGTGGGGAATTAAACGCCGCTTTACCTTGAGCATCCACCAAATTCACCCCCATCTGTACAAAAGATTCCAACACCTCACCGGAATCTTGGGGGACAAAAGTTACAAAAAAAGCATATTTACCAGTTTTGTCTTTAATTTGTTGAGCCGCTTGTGTTAGTTCCGTGTATGTACTGGGTACTTTAGTAATACCAGCCTGTTTTAATAAATCGGTGTTATAAATGGTTAGCCGCGTGGTGAGGTACCAGGGAATACCAAAACTCTTACCATTTAACGTGCTTGCCTTCCAAATATTTGGCAAATAGGAGGAACGTACATCCGAAGGGACTTTTGCATCTAAATCTAACCATGCATTTCGTCCTGCAAGCTGGGAAGCGAAACTTGGATTTAAGTTTACAACATCAGGTGGCGTTTTAGCCAAGACAGCTGTTAAGATTTTGTTCTCCATAGCAGCCCAAGGTACATCAACCCACTTAACTTTTATACCTGGGTTTTTGGACTCAAAAGTTGCAATCAGGTTTTTGAAGTAATCGGTAAATTGAGGTTGGAGTTGCATTGTCCAAAACTCAATTTTTGCCCCACTTTGTGATGCCTGTTTTGCACCCGTGCCAACATTCCCAGTGCTGCAACTGATAACCCAGCTTGTTAGCAAGCCAAGGAGTACCCAAACAGCCAACCGTTTGAATTGCCGTATAAACTTTTGAGTCTGAATCATTTTACTAGTAATTTTACGTTTATCGGGGTGAAACGCTTATGCAGAGTTGTCGAGATTATAGGCTAATTTGATTACCTAGTACGAAAAACAAACATTAGTATCATTTATTTTTCCAAACTTAGTAGTCCTACCGACAAAATGGTTAAACCTTTCAATAGTCTATTTGGCAAATCGAATAAAGGGGTCGGTATTGAACTTGCACCACAAAGGGTGAATGTAGTTCAACTACGCAAACAGCGTCAAGGCATAAAGCTAGACGCTTTAACATCAGTCCCAGTTCCAGAAGGGGTTTTTGTTGAAGGTCAAATTGCCGACCCACCAGCAATGGCGCAATTAATCCAGCAAGCGCTAGCTGAAAGTAAAGTGAAGGCTTCTCGGGTTGCTACTGCGGTTCCGGGACGAGACTCCATAGTCCGTCTGATACCTGTACCAGCGGAGTTAGATGATAAAGAACTGCGGGAGATGGTGCTAAACCATGAAGCAGGTTTGTATTTACCTTATCCTCGCGAAGAAGCTGATGTAGATTACCAAAAACTTGGGTACTTTGTAGATGAAGATGGCATTGAGAAAGTGCAGGTGCTTTTGGTTGCTACCCGTAAGGAAGTGACTGATACATATATAAATACATTCGAGCAGGCAGGATTGCAAGTAGATGTTTTAGAGATTAACAGTTTTGCCCTGATTAGAACAATTCGCGATCAATTAAGGCAATTTGGACCGCAAGAAGCAGCAGTGTTAGTTGATATTGAGTTTGACAGTACAGAAATTGCAATTGTGGTGAACGGAGTGCCGCAATTTTCCCGGACAGTGCCTATCGGGACTTATCAATTGCAATCTGCTTTGTCACGAGCAATGAACTTACCTGCATCTCGTGATATGGATTTATTGCAGGGAATGACGATTCCGGGTGGTCCTGTAGAGGCAGGTAACAAAACTGGTCAAACGGAAGTTAATCCCGGTTTGGCAGCGATGTTGAGAGTTTTGGGAGAACTTACAGACGAATTACGCCGCTCCATCGATTTTTATCTCAATCAAAGTGAAAATTTGGAAATAGCACAAATTATGCTAGCAGGTCCCGGTGGTGGACTGGCACAGCTAGATGAGTTTTTTACCCAACGATTGAGCTTGCCAACAACCCAAATAGATCCCGTAGGTGCTTTGTCTTTGGAAATTGACGAAGAAAAATACCCTACAGTCCAACGAGCTGGATTAGGGATAGTTCTTGGTTTAGGAATGCGGGAGGTATAACAAAATGTACAGTTTAGACGTTAACTTTCTTAAAGACCGCGCAGCTTTCCAAAAAAGCCCCGAAAAGAAAAAGGGAGGCATGACATTACCTGTTGGTGATATGACCCCTGTCTATATCGGGGCAGCGATCGCCTTGTGCTTGCCTTTATTTATCGGAGCTGGTTGGGGGATTTTGCAGGCGAAGAATGCGGAATTAGAGCAGGCTATAGCACAACTAGACACAGAAAACAAGAGGTTAGAAGCACAAATCGGCAACATTAATAAAATCAAGGAAGAAACCGCCAAAATCAAATCAGAAACTCAATCCTTAGTTGCTGTATTTGACCAGATTCGTCCTTGGTCGGCAATGTTGCAAGATATGCGCGATCGCATTCCTCCGTTAGTGCAAATTGAGAACGTCAAGCAAATCGCACCCGTCGCTCCTGTGGAGGGACAAGCACCTCCCAATCCTGCCGGAGGAATCGAGCTTACAGGCATTGCTCGCTCTTTTAACGATGTCAACGATTTCTTGCTGAGTCTACAGCAATCTCGTTTCTTGAAAGCTACAGAAAGCAAAATTATTACTGCAGAACTAGTAGATGCACCGATACAACCGAGCGCAACTCCGGCTAATAATGGTGTAGTAATTAAACCACCACAAGTAGTTAAATATACGATTCAATCCAGTCTGAGTGATGTTCCTGCCTCTGAATTAATGCGGGAGTTGGAGCAAAAAGGCACAGTCGGATTGGTGGCTAGGATTCGCGGTTTGCAACAAACAGGAGTCATTCAAAGATGACGCTGAGTGAAGATTTTAATTTTGCTGAAGGCCAAGAGATGGAGGCAGCACCAGCTTTCCCCGTGATCTTTGGTATCACATTTACACCAAAAATTATCGGCATCCTCGTGGGTGTTACTGGGCTTGCTGCCGCAGTTTATATGGTACTCAATTTGGTGATGCCAACTTGGGAAGCCTTTCAGCTGCAAGAAGCGAAAAGAGTGGAACTACAAGGGCAAATTCAGCAAAAAAAAGCCAGCATTAAGCAAATTGACAAAGTAAAACAGGAACTAGCACAGACAAAACAGCAACAAGCGCAAGTTTTATCTGTATTTGCTAATGAGAAAACCTTGGATACATTGCTGCTGGATGTCAATCGCTTAGTTGAGTCTGGAAATGGTTTAATTCCAGCTAATGCGGTGAGAGCAAAACTGAAGAAATTTGCACCAGCCAATCAAAAACCTGAACCCATTAATGATGGCAGTTTGGGGGTTGGTGTTAACGGCAAACTCAAACGTAGTAGCGTGAGTGTTGAAATTATTGGCACCTACGAACAAACTCAAGCAATTCTGCGTAATATTGAGCGCTTACAGCCTTTGTTACTAGTTAAAGACTATCAATCAGCATTGGCATCAGAGCCTGCTCTATCAGACAAAGAACCACAGAGAACCGGATCTGCACCGATTACTACATCATTTCAGTTACAGGCCTTGATGCCACTCAATCCTGAAGATGTGGCAGCCGCAGCCAAAGCCGCACAACCTGCGAAAAAATAGTTATTGGTTATTGGTTAGGAGTTAGTTGTTATTGGTTATTGGTTAGGAGTTAGGAGTTAGGAGTAAACAACTAACAACCAACAACTAACAACCAACAACTAACAACCAACAACTATCAACCAACAACTATCAACCAACAACCAACAATTAACGACTTTCTAATGTGAGGAATGAACTGTGAAGCTTCACGGTAATAGTTTAATATTAGGCACCGCAGCTTTTGTATTTTTGGCGGCTCAACCGGTTTTTGCACAAACTACGGAAATTACTGGGGTGCAACTCAATCCAGTTGATGGTGGAATTAAACTTGTTTTAAATACATCATCAGGCTCGCGTCCCCAGGTATTCACAACGCAACGGGGTAAAACCTTAGTTGCAGATATTATTAATACACAACTACGTTTATCAGAAGGCAAGAGTTTCAAGCAAGATAACCCAGTGCCTGGTATCAGCTCTGTAGTAATTAATCAACTTGATGCCAATAGCATCCGGGTTGTAGTCACAGGAGACGCTGGTGCCCCCAATACTCAGCCTGTAGCGCGGGGTAGAGACGGGATTACCCTCAGCTTTACTCCAGGCACAACAACAGCCGCTGACCCCACACAACCAGTAGCAAGAAATATTCCTGCCCCTGTTGCACCAATCGCCGAAACAGCAACACCAGCACAAGCATCTGGGCCAATTCAACCCCAGAACCAAGCACCGCCTTTCTTACCCAGAGCGATCGCCCCACCTGTGGGAGATATTGCGATTTCTAATACTGATGCTTCTCCCAGCACCATTGATTTAGGGACTCAAGAACGAGTGCCCCGTTTAGTGTTAAAAGATGCTCCAGTCCGAGAAGTTTTATCACTGCTTGCTCGTGCTGCAGGCTTAAACTTAGCTTATACAGGTGCTTCTGCTGGGGGACAAGCTGGCGCTCAAGGTGGTTCTGCTGGTGGCGAAGGCCCGACAATTTCCTTAGATATCGAGAACGAGCCAGTACAAGATGTGTTTAACTACGTCTTGCGTTTGAGTGGTTTAGAAGCCAATCGCAGTAACCGCACGGTTTTCGTTGGGCCAAAACTACCAAACTCCACTCGTGATGTAGTAATGCGTAGCCTGCGACTCAACCAGGTTACTGTAGGCGTGGCAGTCAACTTCTTGGTGGGCTTAGGTGCAGAAACCGCCATCAGTCGTGAACGACAGGTTACAAGCGTGAATGCTGTACCTGTAGGTGCTGGAGCAGCCCCCGTTACCCAAACTCAGACGACCACAGAAAGCAAAGTTGAAACTCAACGGATTGAATTTCAAGACTCCAACCCAATGCTCAGAGGGTTGCAAGCGCTAGGAGACGAGCGTACCAATTCCTTGACCTTGATTGGGCCTCCTAGACTAGTTGATATTGCAATGGCTCAGTTGGGACAGTTGGATCTTCGCCGTCGTCAGGTGGCAGTTAACGTCAAAATTATCGACATTAACCTCTTAAATACCCAAAACATGAGCGGTAGCTTTTCATTTGGGATTGGTAACAACTACTTTACTAATGATAATGGTGCTGCATCTCTTAATTTTGGTGGTTCTAGACCAGCTACTAGTGCTGAGGTATCAGGCAGTCTGACTGATACGCCAACCATACCTAATCCATATGCCAGCTCGCAACCTTTTTTAAATGCAAATGGCACTTTCACAGTACCAAATGGAGGCTCGGGTCTAAGAGTTATACAAGACGGTCGAGTCACACAGGATATTCCAGGTAGTGCAACTTTTCTAAGTCCTATTTCTCCATCAGCAAACGATCCAACTAGCACAGGTCTGTCGTCTTTCACACCAGGAACTCCAGATACTGTAACGATCACGACTGACCCTACAACTGGACGACAGACTAGCACTTATGCCGCAGGCACTCGTGCAACAGCTGAATTCAGCTTGGCGTCTTTGTACCAATTTCCAAAACGTTTTCTTTCTAGTTTGCAAGCTCAGGTACAAAGTGGCAACGCCAAGATATTGACCGACCCAACCTTGATTGTGCAAGAAGGTCAAAGCGCTAACGTCAACCTAACTCAGGAAGTAGTAGGAAACCTAAAGCGGGAAATTACTCGTGGTGATGGCACTTCTTCAGAAACGATTACAGCCGAAAAAACAAGCGTGGGCTTAACCTTGGCTGTGAAACTTGATCGGGTTGACGATAATGGCTTTGTCTCTCTGTCGGTTGCTCCCGTTGTCAAAGCACCGCAAGCGCCAGCTAATATCAATTTGGGTAATGGTGGTAGCCAAGAAATATTCTTGGTATCTGAACGCTCTCTGAATTCTGGCTTGGTTCGCCTCCGTGACGGTCAGACGCTAATTCTATCAGGGATTATTCAAGACCAAGACCGGACAAGTGTATCCAAGATTCCCATCTTGGGTGATATTCCGTTAATTGGTTCGCTGTTTAGAAAAACAAATAGGCAAAATCAGCGCAATGAGGTGATTGTATTGCTGACACCTCAGATTATGGATGATTCTGAGCGCTCTTCTTATGGCTATAACTACCAACCCAGCCCAGAGGTGCGGGGAGTTTTGGAACGTGGCGGGTTGAAGGTTCCAGGTAAACGGTAGGCTTTGACTATCCAATATAACCCGCAGCCACTTCACCCCACCCCCGTAAAGCACAGGTTTACGTCCCCTCCCCGTATGCCTACGGTGTACACACAAATCAATCCTATCGCCCTCACCCTAGAAGGGTGGGGCGTTGTGCGTGCCAAGCCCACCTGCGTGGGCTAAAATCTCTTTAGCCCACGCAGGTGGGCTTTGTTGGTGTAGCCCCACCCTTCCAGGGTGAGGGGCTTTGAGGGACAAATTAAGGTTTTTTCAACTTGTGTGTACACGGTAGCTCCGCATCCGGGGAGGGGTAGGGGAGGGCTTGGTGTGACTGCGGGTTATTACAAATAATTATCCGAATTTTATATTACGCCAATGGAACAGAAGCAACAGCTTTAACTTCAATTAAAAAATATCCAAAATATTTCCGTCTTGTTAGGCCCAAAACCCTGTTTGGTCAGACAAGATGCAATGAGTCTACAAAATAATTTATTTTTTGGTACACCCTAACTCTCCTCCCTCCTCCCTCACTCCCCTGTCCAAAGAAGAATAGGGGTTTTCACTAAGTATTTTTTCCTACTATTAGGGGTGTTTTTAGCCAAACAACTACCCTTTTTTCAAAAAAAATGCTGAAATCTATATAAATTAACGGTTTCATCGATCCACTTCTGGCTTGTACACCTTAGAATGATTCATTGAAAAGTTGATACTACGGGAGTTCCAGAGTTTTAAACTGGAAGTACTCCTAAAGGACGACTTTTGTAAATCTTCAGACGGAGATTTAAGTAATACCAATTGGAAAATGAATGAGACTGATGGATTGTCGAAACGATTATATAGACCGGATTTCACAATCGAAAATCAAAAATTTCCAATCCAAAATGGTATAAATATGTGTCAGAGCTTCTCTGTACACAATCTGTAGTAAACCTCAAGGAGTTTGACATGAATAAGGGTGAATTGGTTGATGCTGTGGCTGAAAAGGCAAGCGTTACAAAAAAACAAGCTGATGCGGTGTTGACTGCAGCGCTGGAAACTATTATCGAAGCTGTTTCCTCTGGTGATAAAGTTACCTTAGTCGGTTTCGGTTCATTTGAATCGCGGGAACGGAAAGCCCGTGAAGGCCGTAACCCTAAAACGAACGAGAAAATGGAAATTCCGGCGACAAAAGTTCCAGCCTTCTCTGCAGGTAAGATGTTTAGAGAGAGGGTTGCACCCCCAAAAGTTGTTTAGGCTCTCTTTCTGGGAAACCTTGTTTAATGCGGCATTCCCCTGGACACGGTGGAAATTTAGCTTGGGCAGCAGATGTGGCTGGCTGTCCTGCTAGTGCTATTCTGGATTTTTCTGCAAGCATCAGCCCGTTGGGACCACCTAAAAGCATTTTAGAGGCTATTACGTCCCAACTTGGTAATCTCAGACACTATCCAGACCCAAATTATGGTGAACTGAGACTAGCTCTCAGTCACTTCCATCAATTGCCGCCTGAATGGATTCTGCCGGGTAACGGTTCGGCAGAATTACTTACACTGGCAGGTAAAGAATTAGCGCAATTCGCCGCAACTGTGTTGATGACTCCAGCCTTTGGCGATTATTATCGGGCGTTAGTGGCGTGCGACGCTAAGGTGTTGGAGTTCTCTTTAATGAGTCCTGAGTTAAAACCTCTGCTCAGTACTCAGAACTCACGACACTACAAGGGTTCTTTGAAGGAGTACAGGACTCAGGAGTTAGGACTAATTATAAACAACCCCCACAATCCAACAGGGAGGTTATTTTCTCGCTCAGAGATTTTGCCTTATCTGGAAGAATTTGCCTTGGTGGTGGTGGACGAAGCGTTTATGGATTTTCTTTTTCCTCAGGAGGAAGAAAGCTTGATTGGGATGGTGCAGGAATATCCAAACTTAGTGATTTTACGATCGCTTACCAAATTTTACAGTCTCCCTGGGCTGCGACTAGGATATGCGATCGCCCACCCTGAGCGCTTGTCTAAATGGCAACTGTGGCGTGACCCTTGGCCCGTAAATACCCTAGCAGTAGCAGCGGCGATCGCAGCACTCGGCGATCGTGAGTTTCAGCAGCAAACTTGGGCATGGCTACCACCAACACGAAATGAATTGTTTCAAGGTTTAGCCAAAATACCAGGATTGCAACCCCGTCAGGGTGCTGCGAATTTCTTATTAGTTGAATCACAGCATTCTTGTTCCCAGTTGCAACAAAAATTACTCCAGCAACACCAGATATTAATCCGCGATTGCCTAAGTTTTCCCGAATTAGGCGATCGCTTTTTTCGAGTTGCTGTCCGTTCCTCCTCCGATAACCAACGGTTATTAGAAGCGTTAACACAAGAGTTAAGAGTTAGGAGTTAAGAGTTAGGAGTGATGAATTTAACCCAGTAGAGTTCAGTTAAGATTTGTCGGTAGGAATTTTTGGCTATGTAGAGAGAATTCATATCATGTCCGCTTAAATGACCATAATACTTGTAGTGACAATTCATGAATTGTAACTACAACTCCTAACTCCTAACTCCTAACTCCCAACTCCTAACTCCTAACTCTTTATCAAAGTGACTCTTGACTACGATGTCGTGATTATTGGTGGCAGTCTTGCTGCACGTTACGCTGCTCTTAATGCAAGGCAACTAAGAGCTACTGTTGCCTTGGTGGAACCCAAATCCGGCTTTGGACTTATTCATCACCAAGCTATGGGAGAACTCGCTAAACTCGCTCAAACATTGGGTAATGCTGCTCAATTCGGTATTCATGCTTCTCAGGACTATAACCCTACAGAAAAACACGAGGTATCTGTGGCATGGCAAGAAGCTTTGTTCTATGTACAAGGAGTCTCCTCAAATCAGCTTCTTCAGCATTCACCCGCTATCCTAGCCGCACAAGGAATCGATGTTATCGTTGGCAGTGGGCAATTTCAAGCTTCACCGGATTTAGGATTTTTTGTTAACAACCGCTTGCTGAGAGGACGCACTTATTTACTTGCGGCTTCGGTACCAGCAATTCCAAATATTGATGGATTGCAAAAAACAGGCTATTTTACGGCATCTAATATTTGGCAATCTCTCACCCAATCTGCACCACCCAAAAACTCTGTAATCATTGGCGGTGTTCCCCAAACAATTGAACTCGCACAAACTTTAGCCCGGTTGGGTTGCAGTGTGACGTTAATAGTCGAGCATCCTTATATTCTGCCTGATATTGATCCAGAGATAGCCCAATTGTTACAAGCACAGTTGGAAGTTGATGGTGTAAGTATTATCACGGGTACAATAGTAACTCAAGTGAGACGACTTGATGATAAAAAATGGATTCAAGCCGGAGATAAAGCGATTGAAACTGATGAAATTATAGTTGCTACCAAACAGCAGCCAAATGGTGAATCCCTAAATTTGGCAGCGGTAGGTGTTAAATGGCATAATTTTCGTGTGTTGGTGAATGAAAAGCTGCAAACTACCAATCCCCGTATCTACGCTTGTGGTGATGTTATTGGTGGTTATGATGTTCCTAATATTGCTAATTATGAAGCGAAAATTGCCCTAAAAAATGCCCTTTTCTTCCCAAGATTAAAAGTTGATTATCGCTGTGTTCCTTGGGCGATGTTTACTCAGCCAACACTCGCACAAGTTGGGTTAACTGAAGTACAAGCAAAACGCCGATATAGACATAATCAAATTCTAGTTTTGCGACAGTATTTTAAATCATTGACTGCGGCACAGCTTCAGGATAATACTACAGGTATCTGTAAATTAATTGTTTTACGCAATGGAGAAATTTTAGGTGCTTCGATATTAGGGACAGAAGCTGGAGAATTAATTAATATTATTGCTTTGGCTATATCTCAAAAAATTGCAGTTAAGTATCTAGCAGATTTATCACCCGTTTATCCGAGTTTTTCAGAAATTTTGCAGCAAACAGCACAGTTGTGGAATCAGGATAAATTAAATAGTAATTTTGCTTTAGAAGAGTTTCTAGATGACTTTTTTCAGTTTCGCCGTGATTGGAATGTTTAATCTTTTAAAAAGGCAGAGTAACCAACGATGAAGCCCCCTTGCCCCCCCCCAATGCCCCCAATTCTGGGGGGGAATAGAATTCAAAGTCCCCCAGAATTGGGGGATTTAGTTCTGTTGTCTTTACCCACCAAAATTAATGTGGTGGAGTACTAGCTTTAGAATCTCAAAAAAGGATTTTATGTTTTTGCAGATACTGTTGCGCTGTCTATTAATAATATTTTTAATTTTATCTTCTGGTGCATTTTTCTCAGATTCAGCATTAGCTTTGTTGCGTCAGCATCACGATGCACCAGGAGTTTTACGTTATCACTCCCAAGTCTCTATCAAAGATGATTTTGGATACACTTGGCAAGTGGTTTTGTACAAACTATTTCAACCAGGCAAATCAGAAGAGATTAATTTAAGGTTGGTAGGTTTTCCGGGTGTAGTTGAGTTTGCTCACCCTCAAAACTTAGAAATATTAACAGCAAAGGGTAAATTATTGAGTGCATCTGATGTATATGCAAAAACTTCACCTGCTCCCAATGTCGGAGAGTACAAATTAACAGATGTTTTGCAAAAATTGCCGTCCACAGATTCGCTGAAAATTTATCTGCCAATTCAACGAGAAAAACCTCTGGTATTAAATATTTCTAACGCTGTGGTGACAGAATGGCAATGGCTAGTGACTGATGTAAATTAAAATTACTGAAGAATCGGCGAACGGATAAACAACGGTATTAGGGGATGAGGTCATATCTTGTGTTCCCTGCTGGATAATTTATTTTTCACAATTCCACCACAACAAACGATTGCGGAGTGTCAATATTTTGTGGTAGCTAATTAACGAGACAAAAAACTGGGGGAGTGATGGCAAGGCTAATCGTCGAAGTGGTGACGGCTGAATGGAAATTTGCTGACTTGGTGTATGAACTTTTGATGTACGTATCCGTAACAATGCCAGATACAGGGAATTCAGTTACTGGTCTTACTGTGAAGAACTTTCGACTTTCCGCACCTCTTGGTTTTATCCGAGACTTCAATATAAGCAGATGCTGTGAGAATAAGTGGGAGACAGAAAATGTGGAGCCGTCAGGATGCTACGAACTTTTTCTCAGTCAGAGAGTGTTACAGGAGTCTACTTCAGGTCAAATCCCGGAAAGAATCAAATGGGTAAAAGGTGAAATCTATCCCTTTGGTTTGCAAGCACGAGTGTTTGATACTTATAAAGGAAAGGTTATACATCAAGGTCAAACTGTTATCGCTATCGAGAGTTTGGGAAACTGATAAGCTGTTACGCTTAAAAATTGCACTTTCGGAGGGTTCGGGATGCCCATCCCACAAGAATTATATGAAATTGGTTTGTGCAAATCAAAGGATTGTTAGCTTACCATTTTGGATTTTATATTCTGAAATTTTCAACAATCCATCTGTGGCATTTTTTTTAAGTTGGTAAATTTAAAATCTTTCAATTTGCTTTTGTAATTCTTGTGGGGTGGGCATCGTTGCCCGCCATAAACTACAAATTCTTATTTTTCTTTTCTGGCAAGGATACGCTACCAATACCTTGCAGAATACCACGACCGATTAAACCCAGACCTTTACCAATCACTTGTGTGAGAACGAAGACAACACCGCTACCGAAGAAAGATAGCAGCGATCGCATTCTCGGAGCGATCGCATCCCGAAATTCTAAGACTAAGGTCACAAATAGCGGAATACCAGAAAGTTGAGCTAATTCTTCCCGTCTGGGGGCATAAATCGAAGTTTTGGCAATCCCACGAGGTGCGAATACAAATAATTCATAACGACTTTCAAAAATTTCTTGAGCTTCTTGGACATAATTCTTCAGGCGATATTTCCAAGATAAATTATTCCTAAACTTTTCAACTTCTCTTGTAGAAACTAATTGACTATCGTAATAATTTTGTTTAATTGTTTCGACATCTGCTAACCGATTTAATAGCGGTTGTATTACACCATTTCCTACCTGAATTAATAAGTTCTCCAATAACATTGAGCCTTGTTCATTTGCTTCAAAACTACCTGCTGGATATGATGCATTATCAATTTTTAAATCTGTTTGAAATAGCAGGTAAGCAAATAAATCAATAACTAAAGGAATTTTATTCAGAATTTCTGTTGTTATAGATTCAGCATCTTGCATAAGTAAAGTGACGATTTCGATATCCCTATCAATTACTCGCACCCGAGAAAATTTCCCAAAAAACTCTCTAGTAGTAGCTTGCCATATATCAAACAGTATGGTATCGACAATTTCCGATAATTGATATGTAATTTCTGAAGTGCGCAAATCATCTAACGCTTCAGCAATTTTTCGGAGGATGAGATAAAGCAACTCTCGCTTTTTCTCTACACGTAAAATATCAATTTCTAAAGGCGTATCTGTGACATTTTGCAAAGGATACTGAATTTTATTTACACAAGATGCAAATAATGCTGATTGCAGCGCTCTGGGACTAAGTAAAGAAGGATAATTTATTGTCTTTGGTGAATCTATTTTCCTAATTCCGGTGTTGGGTGGCGTTTGCTCCTCATCTGAATTTTGATTTGTTGAAGTTAACAAATGATTTAACAGCCAACGTGCTGCCAGCAATTCTCGCCGTTTTCCTGCTAAAAATACCTGTTCTAATAATGGCAGTCCGGGAACTTGTAATTTTGCCGTAACTTCAGCCAAATTTGGATTGATGTAACCAATTCCTGACAATCGGAGATTGTTAGCTATTCTGGTGAGGGAAGTTTGTACGGAGTTTGTAGGAAGATTTGAGGTTGGGATTCTGAATTCAGCTTCCTCAATCCAATAGGAACCACCATCCGCAACTTCCTGCATGACAGCGACTAACTCCAAAACGGATCTGCCTTTGGGACAGTAGCCATCTACACCAGCATTCTTTGCCGCCAAAAGCATTCCTTGGTCTTGGATGGAACTAAGAAGTAATATCGGTAAATTGGGATACTGGATTTTCAGTTGCTGACAGAGTTGTAAACCTAAGTTACTAGTACTTAGTTCCAAAACTACCAAATTTACTTGTAATGGGTCTTTTTGGGCGAGTTCTGCTAGTATCTGCAAGGCTGCAGTATCTGTCTGAGCCTCCGATGTCACTTGCACCATAGGAAGTTGTTCCAGAGATACCCGTAATCCGATACGGAAGATGGGATCCTGGTCTACCAATAATAATTTTAGAAGGCGATCGCTCATTGTCCGCTCAAAAACAGAAGTAGTATTTTCCCGGATCGGAAAACAGCTTTGATATTTAGCTTAATTTGACATTATTAAGCGTACCAAACGAATAAATCCAAAATTGTTTAGCTTATTTGGGCACACTTAGGAATGGAGCATAATCGCCATACGCAGCCATTAACCGTGTAGTCAAATGAACATCAGTATTCGGCATTGGTTACTAGAACACCACATCGAAATACAGCAAATTCGGGGATTTTCGGCGGGGCAAATGGCTGGCTTGGCATTCCGTATTGTCCTAGATATGGAAGTTAAAAGCCTTATGCCTTTTGATATCTGTACTTTAGCAGAAGTCTTAGAGCAGCCTTTAGCAATTGTTTGGCAAGAAATTACCGCTCTAGCCCAATTGACTGCAAGCCTTGTGAATGCACTCAGCCAAAAAAAACCCTTAAAACGCAATGAAGGCACATGGCTGGCATTTCAGATTGCCTATCTCCAAGCCTTACAACAAGTTATACAACAGGAAGCAACCCTAAAAAGACTGTGGTTAAATAGGGCGATGGTATCTCAGGTAGAGACTTGGGGACAATGGGGACACGGGGAAAATTTTTCTAAGTCACCCCATCCCTCTCTCCCCCTCCCCCCCACTCCTCACCTCCAGGGACTGCTGAAAACTCTCAGCCCAGGGAAACTAACTGATACTCAAGCGGAACAAGCACTATCTTTGGTTGCCGATTCATTACTAGTGCAACAAATGAACAACGCTACTGTTGCCTGGTTAGTTGCTAATGGTGCGGAGGAACCGGAAGCAAAATTGATAACGACTCGGATGTGTTACGCACTAGCAGGGCATTTACTTGCTGTTATAGCTGAGAATGCTGCACCCTTAGCCCAATTACAAAAATTTGTTCGCTTGGGGAATTTCGTCAACAACACCCGCAGTTCTGAAGCTGGCTGGGGTGTGTCCGACAAAATTGACTTATATCGAGAACATTACCGAGCAAATTTAATTCAGAGTCTTTCAGAACCTTTATTGATGGAATCCTTTGCGCTAAAGGATATCTATGTCCCTCTCCAAGGTTCTCCGGTGAAGGAAGATAATTCTTTTACAACAGTTGATTTGATCGCATGGGCGCAGCAACAATTAACGGATATAGAAACTATTGCTGTTATTGAGTCGGAAGCTGGTTATGGCAAAACCAGTTTCTGCCAAATTTTTGCGGCACTTGTGGCACAGGATTTTTACCCCAATTGGATGCCTGTATTTATTCGTCTTTCTGAGATTAAATATGGCAAAACTTTGGTAGAAACTCTAAATTCTGGCGTTCAAGGAAATTTTCATGCTAATTTTGCTGCCAGTCTGAATTTACACCATCCTCGATGTTTGTTGCTGTTGGATGGTCTAGATGAGTTGCCGACTTGCCCTCAGGGTAATATGGCTTCATTGGTTTTTATCCAGCAGTTACTAAGCTTTCAGTCTCGGAGTCGGCATAAGATTATCTTGACAACTCGGTCAACAGCTTTGCAACAAATCCTTACAGAATTACCATTGCAATTGCAACGCATTGCCATACAACCCTTGGAACCAGAAGTGTTGAAACAATGGTTTCAGCAGTGGGCAAAAGTACAATCATTAGCGATCGCCCAAAATTTCTTTACTTTTTTAAAACAGTCTGGGCTATTTGGCAGCAAATCCAATTCATTGGAACTCGCAAAACTGACTCGTCAACCGTTGATGTTGTATATCTTGGGCGTTTTGCACCGCGATGGAATGCTGGATGATGAAATATTACAATTAACTGCGAACACTCAAGATTTTGGCTCTGCCCCGATTTATTTTGAAATTTTCCATCGCTTGAGTCGCTGGCTGTTAGGCTATCCTTTTGCGGGTGGTATTAAGACAGTGCTGCTGCGTTCAGATTCAACTCACATCCACCGTACACCAGATGCGATCGCCAATTTACTCGGCAGCGATCATCCCTCTTACTTACTCCAATCAATGCGAGCGATCGCTCTAAAAATTGTCCACTCACAACGCCATCAAGTAAATATCACCCAAGAATCCAATCCAAACACCCTACCAGCCTTTTATTTTAGAAGTAAGGGGTTCTCTCCATCGCCCCATCTCTCGATTAAATTCTCTCACCCCAAATTAGGAGAATATCTCTGTGCAGATGCTGTAATAAATGAATTAAAATTACTCAGCTACCAGCAAGAAAATATTTATGGTCAACTCAGCTTTGTCTTAGATTCTGACAGTAGCGTTGCCCAGCATCTTTATAATTTACTTGGTTACGGTATTCTGAGTGAGGAAATAGAAGCACTTGTAATTGAAGGCTTGCGGCGACAGCAACCTGGAGAATTCTCTTTTCAAATATTCTGCGATCGCCTGAATAATTTTTGGTACGCTTATTGTCGGGGGCGTTGGTTGGATGAAGGTATCGCCCACAAAGCTTTGACTTATTTTCAGACATTGCAAAACCCGGTCAATGTCGAACAGGTGAATGCAGCAGTAGGACTCAATATATTTTTATTACTTTGTGCTGCTTCCAAAGAAGCAAAAGTGCCGTTTTTGCCTTGTGGTAATCCCAGTTCATTGGCAGAATTTAATCCAGAAGCACTAATAACCCTAATTGCGAGAACCGCAGCTTTACACAAAAACGCCTTCTTCTTGCGGATACGTTCAAAATGCCTTGTGGATCTCAATCTATCGAGAGTCTATTTATCACAAGTCATGCTAGCAGGTGCCAATCTTGAAGAAACAAATTTATCAAATGCTGTATTAACAGGTGCTAATTTAACAGGTGTTAATCTGCAAAAAGCTAATCTTATAGATGCTAACCTCACAGGTGCTAACCTCACAGGTGCTAACCTCACAGGTGCTAACCTTACAGGTGCTAACCTTACAGGTGCTAACCTTACAGGCACTAACCTCAGCAAAGTTAATCTCGCCAATGCCTGCTTGTTTAATACCATCCTTGACGACACTAATAAAAAAACTGCCTCTTCTAATGGGGCCATGTTCTCTCTAGAACAGTTTCAATCCTTTAAACGGTTACTGTTGCAGCAAAACCACTTTAATATGCCTGACTCTAAAGAAAACATATCTGTTTGGTTTACTAATAGCAATCCAACAGGAATGATTCAAAGCGTAGAAGGTGAACCGATGTTACCAGCTGATTTATACCAAGATTCTGCTGAGGATGAGACAGTTTTTGGCACTAACCTTTATGAATAGGAGTTAGTTGTTATTTGTTAGTTGTGAATGTCTAACTCCCAACTCCCAACCACTAACTAATCTTGTAAATTACGATAACCAAAAAAGTTAATACTATAGTCAGTAATCCGCACTCCTGTTTGTTGTTCAATTTGGCGGATAAATTCTTCTGGTAATTCTACATGAACATCCATGATTTGGTTGGTATCCAAACAGTTAATATGGCTGTGAGAATCACTTATATTACCGTACAAACGTCCGTCGCAACGTTCAATACACTCAATAATTCCCCCAGAAGATAAAGCTTCTAAATTTTGATAAACAGAAGTATGACCAATTTCTTTGCCTTGCTGATTTAAGCGATCGTAAATCTCTCTAGCTGAGAGATGCTCGTTTGCTTGCCAAAGTAGTTCCAAAATAAATCGACGCTGCCGACTTACCCGCATCCCCAGCAACTGACACCGCTCAACAGCATCTTCTAAGGAACGAATTGGTTTTGTAGAGATTGCTTGTTTTTGCATATCTAAAGAAAGTTAAGTATCAGGGTTATTTTCTATGCTGGAATGTTTATTAGTTATTTTATATATGCAAGGATTTTTAATCCCGCACGCTTATCTTTACCTGTGTTTGCGCTTTGTTGTTGCTGCGGAAATCACAGGCTTGGGTAAGGAAATCTTTTCTACAAGCTGGCGATCGCCTTTCCAAAGCCAAAGCTAAAACAAACTCATTACAACTTTAGCTTAAAATCCCTATAAACGTCTACCTTATGGCAGGTGTATTACCCGCCAAAATGAGCGTATTTAAATCAACTGCCATATTAATCGTGTAGTAGATTTTTCTCCAAAAGCCGAGTAATCATAGCAGTTCGGGAAGTTACACCCAGCTTGACAAAAATACGACGTAGATGAGTCGCGACAGTCCAAGGACTAATATGAAGGTGAATGGCGATTGATTTGTTAGGAAGACCCCGTGCGACTAATTTCGCGATCGCGACCTCACGAGGGCTAAGATTAATCCTTTCTTCAGCTTTCATCAAAGAAGTCTGGTTAGGTTGTTCGGCAGAAAGTAAAATCTCGTCACAAACTAATTTAGTTGGTTGACCGCAGCGCACCACATAGTAATGTACACCATCCACATCAGATTCAAAAATTACTTCGTTGACCATTTGCTCAGTAAGTTGAAGCACCTTGGGGGGTGTACAACTATCAAGTTCTCTAACCAGAACCTTCAGCAAGGCTTCTTTCTCAACCCGCAAAGTCGGTTGATTATCGGATACAGCAACCAGATCAATGCTGTTCGAGGTATTCATGGCTCGTATTCATCCTACAAGTTTTACTAGATAGATAAATTCCAATACTAAGGTTACAGTTCCGTAATATTTACATTAATATTTTTGAACTGATAAACCGATTACAGATATTTAAAACCGTAGATGCTAATACCCTGGCATATATTCTTATTTTGGCACCAGAAATATATTTGTTTAACTTTTTTATACTATTTATGTAAACTGTAACGATAAAAATACGGATAATTTATATTAATAGATTACTTTAATTACTTGATATTTGCTTGATAACTGCTTATTAAAGGCTTGTTTGGAAAAATAGAAGTATTAAATACTACAAATTATCACTACTGTATTTAAATTTATTAACATTACTTTTAATAAAAAATAGGGAATTGAAAATAATCGATTTTTCGCCATTTCCCCGAGAATGTCGCTCAAATGAGCTACCACAGATGAGCTTCGCAAGAAAAAGCGACTTTTAATCGCGCTTTACAATAGCTATACATAACTAGTACTCTGTCACACCAGTTTTGATGGGGGCTTCATGGTCGGGTACCCCGCACAATTAACCACATAGACCACTAGTCCTAACGTTGTAAGGAGCGAGGAGTTTTTCTGCATAGCGCCTTAAACCAAAAATGGTACCGGGATTTACACTGAAATCAAATCTTTAATAACTGTATTTTTCAGTATTTTTACGTATTCACATCCAGTCTGACAAATTCGCATAATGTCAGGCAAGTAAATCCCGCAACTAGAAACAATTTTGAAGCCAGTCCAGTACTTTGGTTTGTGAAATAAGGTCGCAGTGTCGGTTTCCATGCGATCCAACTATTAAAGAGGGATTTTGGATTGTCTACTCTCATAGGCTGTCTGTTTCGAGACTCTCAAACAATACTATTTATTGCTTTCTTGAGATGACATATAAAAAAACAAGATCCAATTACAGCCAGATATTAGGTGATTTCGACGGACAATTTTTATCCCTCCACGACTGAAATAACTGGGTATATTTTTTACTCTTGCAACTAATTTAAACCAAGCAAGAATTACAAAGGACAAAATATGCATAGCAATGGGCTTACATCTACGGGCATGAATAACGGGGACGGTATGCCATCCTTGGGTATGGATTCGCCATCTCTTCAACGTCAGATGCCCAGCGGTGACATGAACGCTGCGATTCTTTGCAAGACCCAAAATGTACTTGTAGAGATGCGCATACCTAAGAATCAAGGGCTGCTGGGTGCATCACAGATATTAGCTGGAATGAATATTGCCAGCTTTCAGTTGGATCGAAGCTATGAGCCAGTATCAGTGACTCCCGATAGCGAGCAAGCAGCAAGTCTTCTCGCTTCTAATGAAGAAACTGTAATCGTCCGTGGGGTGGTTGCGGAAAGCAAAATCCAGGAATTGGAAGCACAACCCAATGTAATCAAGGTGTATAAAGATACGCGCATAGCTCCCTTCAATCCGGTGTTGTTGGAAAAAACGGAAATGGATTTAATAGCCCCAACCGATAGTTCTGCTGGCTGTCCGATTGCGACTTGCGACTGTTCCGCAATAATACCAAAAGGTACGATCGCTGATGTAGCCACATACTTTGGTGTTGATAAAATCTGGGCTGCTGGTTATAAAGGACAAGGTATCGTCGTTGGTGTCGTTGATGGTGGTATTACTGCCGAAGGTCGTCCCTTTGTTGTCGGTGAAACAATCCGCAGAATTCCTAACGTTATCGGTGGTCCAGCATACGACTGGGGGACTGTTGCACGGGCTTGGGGCGAACATGGTAATATGTGTGCCACTGATGTATTGGGTATGGCTCCTGAAGCCAAACTCTATGACTGTCGGATCTCTGGTGGTGACTCGATATCCAATGCCTTAAGAGTATTTGATTGGGCAATCAAGCAATACCAAACCGATGGTACACCCCATATCCTCACCAACAGTTGGGGAATTTACCAGAAAAGCTGGGATGAATTTTATGCCACAAATATTGACCATCCCTTCACTCGCAAGGTAGTAGAAGTAATTAACCTCGGTATTCTGGTATTATTTGCTGCTGGAAATTGTGGTGGTACTTGTCCTTCTGACAGATGTGGTGGCGATACAGGACCTGGTAAGAGTATTTGGGGTGCCAACGGACATCCGATGGTGATGACTGTTGGTGCAGTAAACAAAGATGAGCAGTTTGTTGGTTATAGCAGCCAAGGACCCGCAGCTTTAGACCCCAACAAACCGGATTTTTGTTCTATTACCCATTTCAAAGGTTATTTTGGCTGCGACAATGGCACCTCAGCCGCCACACCCATTGCTGCTGGTGTGGTTGCATTGCTGAAACAAGCCAAACCCTCTGTCACTCAAGACGAGGTGAAAAACGCCCTGAAATCTACAGCCAAGAATATCGGTGAGCCGGGATTCGACCAACATTCTGGGGCTGGGATTATTCAAGCAAAGCTTGCCTTTGATATGTTGGTACCCCCCACTCAGCTACCACATTGGTCGGACTGGGAGAATTTGGGTGGTAACAATTTCTCGGCACCGGCGGCCGCTAGTTGGGGAGAAAATCGTTTAGATATCTTTACCCTTGGTGGTGACAGCAATCTTTATCGCAAGTTCGCAGATAACAAAACTTGGAGTGATTGGGAGAATTTGGGTGGGTTTAGCCTTACGGCACCAGCAGCTGTGGCTTCCCAAACGAACCGCCTGGATGTATTTATCGTTGGTCAACAACGCAACCTGCTTCGCAAATTCTGGGATGGTACAACTTGGAGCGAGTGGGAAAACTTGGGTGGATTTTGCAAGCAGGGTGTAGCGGTTTGCACATCGGCAGCTAATCGTTTGGATGTTTTTGCGATCGCTGCGGATAATGCCTTATACCAAAAATCATGGAATGGTACCGCTTGGGGTGATTGGACAAATTTAGGTGGCTTCTGTTTGTCTGCACCAGCGGCTGTCTGTTCTAGCGAAAACCGTGTGGACGTGTTTGTTAGAGGAACCGACCATGCTATTTACCGCAAATCTTGGGATGGTACAACATGGAGTAGCAGTTGGGAAAGTTTGGGTGGTTTATGGCTCTATTCCCCTGCAGCTACTTCTTGGAGTGCTAACCGTTTGGATGTGTTTGCTGTGGGAACTGATAACAGTATGTATCGTAAGTACTGGGATGGCTCTACTTGGAGCAGTTGGGAGAACTTGGGTGGCTCCACTATTTCCAGTCCTAGCGCTGTTTCCCGAGGAACCAACCGCATTGACACTTTTGTAGTTGGTGGTGACAACGCTATTTACCGCAAGTCATACGGTTAATCAGGTCCCAGATGCATCGGCTAGTGTTCGGCATATAGACAAAGACTTTAATTAGACGTAAGAAATCTTACGTCTTTTTTTTATTTCAACTGGCAACGGATGGAAACTAGGCAATTTGGCAAAAATCTTTTTCATCTGCGTCCATCTGTGTGCTACCCTGCGGTTAATTAATTATTTATTTTTCGCTAATGAAGCAAAAACTCTAGTGAGGTAACGGATAATTTTTTCTTATAATCACTATGCTAAACACATTTAATTTACGTATTTATAAGTCTTGTGGCTAGAAATTCCGTATCTTGTGGGTAAGTCCTCTTACTTTGTTATTCATCATGACAATTACGATCGCTCTCAATAGTGACTGCATTCACGCTTTGGATCTCACACCAGCCGCAACGGTGATTGATAAACTGTTGCAAGAGGGAGCGATAATATCCCACGAGCAGCAGTTACAATTTACTATTGATTATGAATTAGACCCAACCGATCCACGGGAGCTTTCCGAAATTCCAGAGGTGCGACTATGGTTTATCCGCTTGGATGCTCGCTATCCTTGGATGCCGTTTTTACTAGATTGGCAAGTCGGCGAATTTGTCCGTTACGTCGCTATGCTCGTACCTCACCAGTTTAGTTCTAAAGAAGGCATTCAGTACAATCCTGAGGCCTTAGAAATCTTTTTGATGCAGAAGCTGTTTATCTTAAGTGATTGGTTCAAACAGCAAAGTATTCCTAGTAAATCGCGGCTCAAGTCTATGGCACAATTACTGGGTTATGACTTAGATGATGCCTTCTTTGATATGTTGTGACATCTCTGACCATAGAACGGCATACGGTTACAGTGGGGGCTTCTCATCCAATCCAGCTAGTGCTTAGGACTAGGGTAAGCGCTATTGACCGGATGCCCCTCGGCTCATTCTTGATATTAACTGAAATAAGGGTAAAAAAGCACTATTTTTTTTATTTAAAAATGGGAGATGGTTGTAATGGTTTGTAAACTATATCTAATTGTAAATTATTACATAAATTAGGTTTATTTATAAAGTCAATAATAGTTCTTGCAATTGCTTTTGATGCTAAATAAGGCACGCCATTACCAATAGTTTTAAACATATTAGTAAGTGACATTTCGTCAGGTAAAATAAAATCTTTTGGCATAGATTGGATAGCTAATGCCTCAGCCGCCGAAATTCTACGAACTTGATAAGGATGTAAATGCACTTCATTATTTCCGTAGCAAGCTGTTGGAGAATAGCGCCAACGATGCAAGCGTTTAAATGATTTCTTAGAATCATCTCCTTCTTCAATAGAAGCAAATTTTTCCCTAGCAGCCCTTGGCTGAAAATAATGCCTAGAATTAGGATGATTTAATACATCATTTTTTCTAAACCAATACTCAACTGTTAGTTCTTGAGGAATTTCTTTAGGACAAAGCAAGATAGAGTTTTCTGAAAATGGTTGGCACTTACTCCAAGGATAAGAAGAGACTATGCGTTGAGGATATAAAATATAATTTTGCCAAGGAAATTTTAATTCGACACCAAAATTTATATTACTCCGGCTTACTCCTAAATTATCTAAAAAATTGTTCTTAAAACCAATTAATATTATTCGTTCTCTATCTTGCGGTACACCATATTCAATAGCATTAATTAAATGATCAGTTAAAATATAACCAGCTAGCTGTAATTTTAGCTTCAGCGAGTCATAAAATGAGCGATGTTTTTTGGTCTTCCATAACCCCTTCACATTTTCAAATAAAAAGAAATCTGGTTGCTGCTGACAAATTAGTTCAATATAAGCAGCGGAAAGCTGACCATTATCACCTAAATGTCCTAAATTTTTACCCCCAACTGAAAAATCAGGACAAGGAGGGCCACCAATAAACCCGATAATATTTGTAGATTTGCGACAGCTGTTTATAATTTCTTGTAGGCGTTTTGCTTCAGATTCTTCAACAAGTTTACTTACATCCCCACTTTTCCCTTCATGATATCCAAACTCAGGTAATGGCGAGTTTCTATTCATTCGTGAGTAACGATATGCTGCCATGAATGGAGAAAATATTTCACTTACATAAACTATGTCGTAACCACTGTTTTCAAAACCTAAATCTAAAAAACCGCAACCAGAAAAAAAAGAAAAAATTTTCGGTCTAATCATGAGTATTCTTTGGCTAGCACTGTAATCGAACTTAGTTCAACCAAATTAGCGTAGTAAATTTATGTAGAGACTACAATCAATAACTCGATAAAGTTTAGTTTTAAAGGTAATTTTAGCTAACTATTTCATGAAACTATTCTTTTTTTTATTTAAATTAATTTATAACCTTTAGTTTTATATAACGCAAAGAAAAACTCTGCGGCTCTACGTGAGACAATTACAGTATCTCAAGAACATCACTCGGTTGTGCTTCTGACTTTTCCCTTAAGTCTCTCTCGCAAGCTGCCAACCCTCACTCTTATCATAAAATTTTAACCAGCCCTCCACAGTAGGATGTTGATTTTATGTGAATTTCCAAGGAAATTGCTCATGCAAATGATTCTGTTGGGAAAGCGGCTGGAACAACCGCTTTCCCAACATAGCAAGAATATAATTAAAACTTATCTAAAATTACTTCATCCGGCATATAACATTTAATGCACTATTAAAAGCATATTCAATCGCTTTTGATTTACTAGGCAATGCCACCTGCCAAATCCGATAATCATTGTATTCAACAATAAAATTAACAATATCATCTACTTTAATTTTGTTCAGTATTTGCAATTGTGCTTGCTCAAAATCTTCTACTGTGCCTCTTTTCTCTAAAATCTCTAGGGCTATTTGAATAAATTCGTCTAAAACGGCTCTGATGTATTCTTTGCCCTGCTTGTTGGCAAAAACAGTTGAGGACTTAAATGCTTTAAATTCTTCGACAAGCAAATTAGCAATTCTTCTGCCAATTTGATTTTGCCAATCAAAAGGAAGCTCTATTTCTAGATATTCCTTTTCCGAAAATTTATATTTTATATATTCGTGAATATCTACAGCTACTTTAAACAGTTTTCGACCGCCAAATAATTCTCTCAAACAAATATCACTTGTATCTATCGCTGTGTCAGGAAATACTTTTTCTTCTCCTTCCGGACATTCATAAACAATATAAGTCCAAATCCCAGGATTGATGGCATCAGGTATTTCTGCCTGATAAAAGGTTATCGTTCCATCTTGTTCGCATTCGTAATAATCGCCATTAACGTCGTTAAAACTACCTTTACAAGTATTATTTCTTTGAATTATTTTTCTAAAAATACCTGTAATATGGTGAGCTTGACTTTCTACTTGAAAGTAACGTTTAGCACTGGTAACAAAGCTATGTAATTGAATCGCCATTTGTTTTTCCTTATGACTTCACAACATTCTTGGTGGATGCATCTGCCTAGGTAATAAGTAAGGGAATGAAGAAAGAACATGGCGCGTTAGATCCACCCAAACGCTAATCACACCAATCAGATTGATAACAAAAGCCTCTTAGCCGAGAATCTCCATCTTGCTGTTAGCTTCCTAATCTTTGTTCTAGCTTAAACCTCTAATTGTGGTTGCTTATTTTTGTAAAAAGACCCCAAATTTCCCTAGTAAATTGTTTGAGTCCTGAAGTTTTTGCGGATTTTAGTCTGTAAATTATACGCTTGGCATTGATTTTTGGCGTGAGGGGTGTCAACCTCTAGAGCGAGAATTGTCCTCAACCAGTCCTAGTCGCAATCAGTATCTTAAAATGCACATCAACTTTAGAGTCATATATATAATTCCCAAAAAAATATTGGAACTAACACTTGCAGCAGAAAAAATAATCTATCACCAAACCTTTGGAGAGTAAAGGTTTATTTACCCCTCACGCACAAAATAGCCGAACTCCACACACACGGCAGAATTCGGCTTTTGTAGGATTTGATTTTTGTTTATCGGTCTTGGCTTGATGAAGTGGGAAAACCAGGACATAAAAAAAATATCTCCCAAAGAAAAACAAATTGAAATATAAAAATGAATTTCAAATTATTTTGAGGCTTTGCTTGAGAGTTATCTTCCCCCTTTCGAGAGAATAATTGTATTTTTTCTTCTATCTCGGGGGGTTTTTGCTAAAAGTCGAGGCTGGGGGATCGATTAGAGTTCAAAGTCTTGCAGTAGTTTCCTTTCTGTAGAACCTGTGTCGAAATGCTTAGAGTATTCCAACTTAAAGGACGGAGCGAATATTTCGTAGAACAGGCAAAGACGTAGGTTCACGGGATAATTTATGTGGAATACTTTTGTATAAAATAAACAAACAAGCCCGAGATTGAAAGATGCCCAGAAAAAATTTGGTTTAGCCAGCCCAAATATGAGCTAAAACGGTTTTGGCTGAAATATCCGCGATTTTACCTGTAGGGGATTTAATTGTCAGCAAGCGATCTGACGTACGATACTGAAGGTTGCCAAGGGCATTGCTATCCGGTACTAAGAATGTCGGTTCAGTAGAACCAAATAAAGCGATAGTATAAGTTTGTACTGCCACCGCTAAGTGCATCGCCGCACTATCAGTACACAGCAACAAATTCGCACCGGCGATCGTTGCCGCCAATTTGCCGATATCCGTAGGGGAAGTGACCTTGATGTTGAGGGCATTAGAAACACTGCGGATGAAATCTTCATTATCCTTGTCTTTGACCACTACCACAGGCATTTCTGGCTGCTTGCGTTGGATTTCTTGAATAATTTCCAGCCAATTTGCCAGAGGGTAGATTGTATCTAGACCTTTAACTTTACCTGATTGGGCAAAACCGCCATCAATCAAAATATATCCAGTTTCCTGCACTCCCAGACGTTTTTGTTCTTTATCTGCCCAGTCGATATCCGGTTTCGGTACATTGATTGCTAACTCTGGACAAGGGGAATTAACCCCCAAGCCAGCAAGTAAGTCGTGATACATATTAGCCGCATACTGCTGGGTTTTAGCTGGTACTGAATTAGTCAGAAAAGCTATCCCTTTATCTTTGTAGCCAATGCGTATAGGAATTCCCGTTAGCCAGAGTAAAAAACCTACTGAGGAATTTTGCTGCTTAGTAATGACGACATCATACTCGCGATCGCGAATTGTGCCGACCAAGTTACCCCAATCTGCCAGACTGTTACGGTCGTTGAAATCAAACGTCAAGACTTCGTGGACTGACTTGCTAACCCGATAAGCACCTTTGGAAGTGGGTTCGACAACGACATCGATTTGAGCGTTGGGGTAATAGCGCTTCAGGTCATCTAAAGTCGGGAAAAAAAGAATTTGGTCGTCAATTCCACCAGGAACAAAGGCTACTATTCGCATAATCTTAATTTACGGGTATGAATTAAATAACAGTTCCTAGCCCTCCCTATTTTAGGGGAAGATGGAGAATTGGAATTAATCTAAGGAACTTCCGTCGTGTATTTACTCATTCCAGCCGCAGGAACGGGACGAAGAATGGGCAGCAACCGGAACAAACTGCTGCTACTTTTGCGATCGCAACCGATTATTAGCTGGACTCTACTAGCTGCTGAAGCTTCACAACACATCCGTTGGATTGGAATTATTTGCCAACCCACCGACTGGGAGGACTTTAAAAATATTATTGCTGACTGTCAGCTAACCAAAAAAGTCGAGTTAATTAAAGGTGGTTCTACCCGCCAAGAATCGGTTTACAATGGCTTGCAGGCGCTGCCAGATGGAGCAGAACAAGTGTTAATCCACGATGGAGCTAGATGCCTTGCTACGCCAGAATTATTAGATAGATGTGCTTTATCGATTTGCGATTGTTCTGGTTTGATTGCCGCTGTCCCAGTCAAAGATACGATTAAAGTGGTAAACGAATGCGGCATAATTCAAAGTACACCCGACCGCCGACAACTTTGGGCTGCCCAAACTCCTCAAGGATTTGATGTCAAATTGTTGAAGCAATGCCACGATGAAGGTGTACGTCAAGGTTGGGAAGTTACCGACGATGCTGCTTTGTTTGAAAAATGCGGCATCGAAGTCAAGATTGTTCCAGGTGAAGAAACAAATCTAAAAGTCACTACTCCACAAGATTTGGCGATCGCAGAATTTATCCTCAAATCTCAACTGGAATAAGAATTGTAATATGTATTGACTTTGCCAAAAAAAACTGATAGATTCTGCCCCACTTGTGATTCGTCCTTTGACAATAACTTTAGGAATCATTCATGCAGCGTTTGTCTATGTCCTCTGTCCTTTGTATGAGTGTTTTGTGACAAATGACTAATGACTAATGACTACTCACCAATGGCGTCATACTAATGAGTGCAGCGACTAAGATAGAAGCGATTCTTTACTTAAAAGGTAAGCCCCTGTCGCTCGGTGAAATTGCCGAGTATGCCGCGTGCGATCGCGGTACTGTTGAGGAAGGCATCATTGATTTAATAGACGACTATGCCCGTCGAGATAGCGCCTTAGAAGTTGTAGAAACTCCAAACGGTTACAGTCTGCAACTGCGCTCCGGCTATCATGACTTAGTGCAAACCCTAATTCCAGTCGAATTAGGTGTGGGTGCATTGCGAACTCTAGCAGCGATCGCCTTGAATAGCCCCATGCTTCAAACTGACTTAATCAACGTGCGTGGTTCAGGTGCATATCAACACGTTCAGGAATTAGTGGAACAAGGATTTGTCAAGAAAAGGCGAGACAGTGACTCTCGATCTTACTCCCTACAAGTAACGCCAAAATTTCATCAGTATTTCCAAATCGAGCAGCTACCCCAACCATTCACCCCCAGTCCAATTCAAAGACAGCTAGAACTACAATTGGAGCCAGAACCAGAACCCGCTTGAATGAAGGAAGAAGGAAGAAGGAAGAAGGAAGAAGGAAGAAGGTTTATATATGTGAACCTGGAACCCAACTCAAAACGGGCGACCCCGATCGAACCGGGGTATTACAGCACTCTTGAGATCAATGAGGTACAGTGTTTCATTTTAAAACTCTTGTGGGGGAGCCAGTGCGTTGCTTATTTTCCCAAGGCACGTTTTGGGGGGAAGCGGAGGAACATAAGCTGCCGCCCCGTTGTAGCACCTTAGGTTGGGCATCTTGAACCGCCCGATTGTACTTCACTCACTTGAAATCTGCTGTAAACCCCCCAGCGAGGATAAAAATTAGGACTTACGCAAAACAATTAAAAAATTAACCGCCAAGTACGCCAAGTACGCCAAGTACGCCATAGGCGCTCTCGTCGCAAGCGTCCCGTCAGGGATACGCCTGGAGTTTCGGTAGAGATAAGAGTTTCAGAGAGTTTTTGCGTAAGTCCTGAAAATATTGAACAGTTATCACTAAAGCAACAAGATTCCTATTGTGTGATGTATCAGTCAACGTAAGTCAACTGATAACTGTTTAACTATTCCAGGATGATGTGGTACAACCTCTACCAAAGTATTTAGAAATACTTCGTACTCTTGGAGGAGTTAAGGTGTCTGTCAGTTCTACTATGGTTTAGAGTAGAATTAGCAATTAAGCTAAAAAAACTGCCAATGGAGTTTAATCCTGACTTTCTTTCTGACAACTCTGAGGAACACCCCAACCAGCTTTTTAGTGACAACTTAGAGGATAATCCCAACCAATTACTCAAATACCTGCAGCACCAGTCTCCTGAAGTGCTAGCCCGCGTCGCCCAGGCTGTCAGTCCCGAAATCAAGCAGATTATTTCGCAAAACGTCCAGGGGCTTGTGGGGATGCTGCCTGCAGAAAGTTTCAATGTCCAGATTACAACAGATCGGGACAATTTGGCCGGTCTGTTAGCCTCAGCAATGATGACGGGGTACTTCCTGCGTCAGATGGAACAACGGATGCAGTTAGAGCAAAAGTTATGAGTTGTTGGTTGTTGGTTGTCAATTTATAACTCCTAACTGCTAACTTCTAACTCCTAACTCCTGGCTATTTTTTGGGATAAGCCCCTGACTGAACCTTAAGAGTTTGCATTTTGTCACCGCGAATGATTTCCATTTCCAGGATGTCACCTACTGTGCTTGACTCTACCAGCTTTTGAACCTGTGCTGCGGTTTTTACTGGTTTGCGGTTAACTTTTTGAATCAAGTCTCCAACACGCAGTCCACCTTTCTGTGCTGGCGATTTATCCATCACATTCTTGATGGCAATACCAGCATCTTGCTTGATGTTGAGATTATTTTCTTGATTGATTTGCTGTTTTTTATTAGGGGAAAGGTCTACCATTTCAATACCTAAAAACGGATGCTCCACACGCCCTTTGGTAAAGAGCTCATTGGCGATGCGAGCAGCAGTTTCAATGGGGATAGCAAAGCCGAGCCCTTGAGCATCGGCTCGAATAGCAGTGTTCACGCCAATTACTTCCCCTTGGGAATTTAATAAAGGTCCACCAGAATTACCAGGGTTGATTGCGGCATCGGTTTGGATAAAGCTGACTCGCTTATCTGGGACACCAACTTGAGCGCTGGTGCGGTCTGTAGCGCTAACAATACCGATGGTCACAGTATTATCTAAACCCAGAGGATTGCCAATCGCGATCGCCCACTGTCCCGGTATCAAATTAGTGGAATTACCGATTTTAACTGTTGGTAATTTATCAGCATCAATCTTCACCACAGCCACATCTGTAACTGAATCAACACCTGCGACCTTACCCTCAAAAGAACGGCCATCTTTGAGGGTGACTTGTACTGTATCTGTATCCGCCACTACGTGAGCATTGGTCAAGATTTCCCCATATTGGCTCAAAATAAAACCAGAACCTGTACCGCGTTCAATTCGCTCTTGGGGAATTGGTTGCTCGTCCTCACCAAAAAATCGGCGTAGTAGAGGATTTTTTAAAGCATCAGAGATGGGGTTTGGAACCTTGCGGGTGGCATTAATTCGTACAACCGCTGGACCGGTTCTTTGGACTGCACCAGCAATAAAATTTACACTATCGCCTGCTGTAGCCCCAATTGGTGCCCCGATAGGATTGGGAATTGCAGTTTCCGCAGGCGACGATACTGTTACATTTCTTAATTCTTGAAAGGAGCGAGTTTGTGGCAGGAAATAGCGACTGCCGAATAAGCCTGCACCACCGCCAACAGTCACTAAGGACAGATAAACGGCAAGTTGCTTCATAGATAACTTCATAATCATTACGCTTAAGGACAGCAATGTTTCGGCGCTGTTTCTAAGTGTAGTCAAGCAATTGTCAACTTGACAGATAAATTTGACAGAAACAGCGTTACGATCTTAAATTTTGGATTAGTCATTAGTCATTGAGCAATTTAATTTGTCCAAGGGGTAAGGGCTAAAGCGTAAGAATTAATTTTCTTCTTGCCCTTTACCTTTACCCCTCTTACTCTCCCCATCCTTTTTTGTGTACATGATTTTTCGCGTTTCCCTATTGTTTCTCTCTACCCTATTCAGTATGCATGGGGTAGTATCCGCATTTCCTGACATAGTAATTGCCCAAACTCCTACTGGTAATTGTCCAACTCCTGCCCTCGCACGTTTTCAACGTTACAAAGCGGCTCGTAATGAAACTGTAGAGAGCATAGCTGCCCGTTACAATCTGGCTCCCGAAACTATTATCGACATGAATCCAGGGATACGTAAAGGTACGGTTGCTATCGGTAGCGAAATTTTGATTCCTCCTTACAATGGTATTGTGATCGAAGTGTCTGGCAAACAAAGTTGGCGGCAAATAGCACAGAAATATAAAGTCCGTGCTGATGCGTTATTTGAATTGAATGGCTGTCAACCACCATCTAAATTAGCCTTTATACCAGTAAGCGGCTCCTCAAATCGTGCGGCAGCGCTTGCATCCCCCACAAAAGATGACAATAAACCCATTCAAATAAGTGGCTATCCTTTAAAAGAAGTGGCAAAGGTAGCCTTACCTTATGGCTGGCAGATTAATCGCACTACAGGTGAAGTGTTCTTTCATAGTGGCGTGGATTTACTGGCAGCAGTTGGAAGCAAGGTACAGGCGATCGCACCGGGAACAGTAGCCTTTGCCGGGGAGCAAGGTAGTTACGGTAAATTGATTGTGATTAACCACGGAGGGGGATTGCAAAGCCGTTACGCCCAACTTGAGGATATGAAAGTTACCGTCGGTCAACAAATTGAACAGGGAGACGAACTTGGAGGTGTCGGTACAAGCGGACAACCGACCTTAAGCCAACCCCATCTACATTTTGAAATCCGTGCCAGTTCATCCCTTGGTTGGATTGCCAAAGATCCAGAAGCTTATATGAAGCAGTATTGAATGAATGAAGGAAGAAGGAAGAAGGAAGAAGGAAGAAGGAAGAAGGAAGAAGGAAGAAGGAAGAAGGAAGAAGGAAGAAGGAAGAAGGAAGAGGTTTATATATGTGGACTGTGGACCCCAACTCAAAACGGACGACCCATATAAGGTCGGGGTATTAAACGCCCAGTTCCTGGATAATAATGCGGAAAAAGCCAGAGTTTGAGGTTACGATTTTTGCTCTCAACCCAGTTTCTGGCATTGGTGCATTCCCGTTAGTTAAAAGAAGTTAATCGTTTCCTTGAAACCTCCCCGCTTTAAAAAACGGGGATTCTAAACGGATGTTGCTCCGTGGACAAATTTTGCACTAAAGCGAATCTTCTGTCCGGCGCATTCGTGGTGGAAAAACGCTTACAATAATTAAGAGACTATATATATTAGTGCATATTTTGGTTACAGTAATAAGCTGATTTTGTAGGTCAAAGTTAACTGACTGTTGAGGCTCTCACTCTTCCGCAATGTTTATAGTAGATTTAATTAGGTGCATCCCAGCCTCCGCAAACCTTTTAAAAGCTGCATCCGCCATTTCTGTATAGTCAACCACATCATTAACGACAACTGGTGAAGTGCAATCTTCCAAAAGATAGACTTTTTCAGCTAAACTAGCATCTACCTGCTGAATTTCTGTTAATAAATCATCAATTGTCCAAGCAACACAATGACTTTTTGCTTGTCCGCCAATAATTACCGCATCATATTCAAAAAGTTGCTGAATTAAGCGCGTATTTTTTTGAGCAATTGGATTATTGTCAAAACCTTCCAAAACCTCTGGACGTAAAATAGAATAATTTTCAGTTAAAGGATTCTCACCTTTAATTTCAAATTGCGTTTGACTATTACGCGCAATGCAATGAAAAAATATTGCTTCTTCTACAGATGAAACCAAAGCATGACCAATACCGCCCAACATCGAATGATAGGGCCAAATCGTCAGCGGATATTTATCATCTTGACTTAATTTTTTAACGTAATAATAGGCGTGTTTTTCTAACAATTGATAATTGCTAGTAATACTATTAGCAACCGCTGGGTTAACTTTCCAAATACCTTTTTCAATATCTTTTGACGTGATGCTAGTCGCAGCAGGTGTGGGATGTTCTCCTACAGAGTTTATCCAAAATATAGGATGAAAAATTTGCATCGCCGTGTGAGTATCCATCGTCGGTACAATAGTTGTAATTGCACCCAGATTGCGATAAATAAATTCACACAATCGTTTATTATCATCTACAGCACCCGTGCCAGATTTTCCACCTACAAATAATTCAAAATCGGGGATGCAGAAGGTATTTTGCACATCAATTAATAATAGGCAAATACGAGTTTCGTCTGCAAATGCGGGTTTGATATCGTGTTGTTTTGCCCATGTTTGAGCTTCTACAGCGCGTTGTTGGTAAGGTACGCGCCAGACTTCGCCGACTTTTTCAGCGTTAAAGTGCGAGGGAATTGGTAGTTGAGTGGTTACTTGGGTGTTCATATTATTAAATGCTTCACTTAATAAACATCATCGTGAGAACATGACGGGCCGACAAGCGCCCCAGAATACATATACAGTAAAGATTTGAGCAAAATATGGTAAAAAAACATACGTCTGCCACTCTCAACAAAACTTATCTATTGATAAAATATTACTTAATTATACTAAACACACTTAGAAAATCAACTAAAGCTTCAAGCCATGCTCTCCATACACTGTCAGTCTTGCCGTCCAAACCAAATACATTATCAGAACAAGCAGCATTGATAGTATGTGCTGCATCCCGTGATATAAGGAAAATATCACCCGCAGCTTTAAACAATGTCACTTCTTGACTCGAATCAAAGTTATACTTTCAGCCGATACTTTGAGCTTGGCTTTGAAGCTAGCGAACTCGCTAAAGAATTCGGCTATGGGTTAACTCGAAAAATGCTCAATTTGCCGCAGTTTCCTGACGAACTCGATCGGTTGGAAGAATTGCGTAATCGGATTGAAGAGGTACTACCATTTGTACCATTGACTAACGAATTAGCAAGAAGAGAAATTCTCATTTCACGGGTGGTGACGGAGTTGATTCACTATACCCAGGCAGAATTACGGATTGAATATACCTTGAAGGTTTCTAATTGGTTTCAAGGCAATTTAAATTATTTTCTGCGGTTAAATAGCAGCAATCAACTATTAGTAATTGAGGCAAAATACGAAGATTTGACACGAGGTTTTACGCAGTTAGTAGCTGAAATGGTGGCAATCGACCAGTGGGAAGGAGCAACTACAGTCTCCCAACAACCGATTTTAATTGGCGTTGTTTCTACAGGCACAATCTGGCAATTTGGTAGACTTGACCGCATAGCAAAGCATTTTGAACAGGGGATTAATAGCTATCGGGTTCCGGAAGATTTGGAGCAGGTTATGCGAATATTAGTAGCAGCTTTAAAAAAATGAAGGAAGAAGGAATTTGTGTAATTGGTGGGGGACACGGAACCCGTTTGGATTGAAGTTAAAAAGAAGACTTCTTCCTTCTTTCTTTCTTTGTTAAATCCATCTGCGGTTTTTAAACTCTTTAATGTATGACATCAGAAATTTAATTTTTTGCGTAAGTGCTGTAAAAATTAAATACAAAATCATTTTAATTGCTGAGAATAATTAGTCACTCAGTAATAACGCTTCAGTAAACAAACTGAATATTAATCCTTGAAAAGATATCTCTTAGTGAGTTATTTCCAGAAATATTGCGAAAAAAAGCCCCAAATGTGGCAATCTGAAAAGCAGAGCGTTTTAAAATCTGATATCTTCTCTACAGAAATCTACCTAAACAGGTTATGCAAACCCTGCCTACGCTTACAACTCCTAATACCTTATTTAGTCAACCGATTGACACTACTATTAAGCGGCTCAAAACCCGTCCCGTCAAGGTGGGTAGCGTTATTATTGGAGGTGGCTACCCTGTCGTAGTCCAGTCGATGATTAATGAGGATACCCTTGATATTGATGGTTCTGTGGCCGGTATTCGTCGCTTGCATGAAATTGGCTGCGAAATTGTCCGCGTGACGGTGCCAAGTATGGCTCATGCTAAAGCTTTAGCAGAAATTAAACAAAAATTAATTAAAACATACCTTGATGTGCCCATCGTGGCTGATGTGCATCACAATGGCATGAAAATTGCGGTGGAAGTAGCTAAACATATAGAAAAAGTACGGATTAATCCGGGGTTGTATGTGTTTGAAAAGCCAAACACCAGCAGAACCGAATTTACTGATGGTGAATTTAACGAAATTGGGGATAAAATCCGCGAAACTCTAGAACCACTGGTGATTTCCCTGCGAGATCAAGGCAAAGCCATGCGAATTGGGGTAAATCACGGCTCTTTAGCAGAAAGGATGCTGTTTACCTACGGCGACACCCCCCAAGGAATGGTAGAATCGGCACTGGAATTTATTCGGATTTGTGAATCGCTAAACTTCCGAAATATAGTCATTTCTATGAAAGCCTCGCGGGTTCCCGTGATGGTCGCAGCTTATCGCCTGATGGCAAAGCGGATGAATGATTTAGGTATGGATTATCCATTGCATTTGGGTGTCACCGAAGCTGGTGATGGCGAATACGGACGGATTAAGTCTACCGCCGGTATTGCGACTTTATTAGCGGATGGCATTGGTGATACAATTCGCGTATCTCTGACAGAAGCACCAGAAAAAGAAATTCCCGTTTGCTATAGCATTTTGCAGGCTTTGGGATTGCGAAAAACAATGGTCGAGTATGTCGCTTGTCCTTCCTGTGGACGCACTTTATTCAATTTGGAAGAAGTGTTACACAAAGTCCGGGAAGCAACCAACCATCTGACTGGGTTAGATATTGCAGTTATGGGCTGTATTGTCAATGGACCTGGAGAAATGGCAGATGCAGACTATGGTTATGTTGGCAAGACTCCCGGTTTTATTTCTTTGTATCGCGGCAGAGAAGAAATCAAGAAAGTCCCAGAAGACAAAGGCGTTGATGAATTGATTGACTTGATTAAAGCTGATGGACGGTGGGTAGAACCATAAACTTACTGGTTAGTGGTTGACGGTTGACTGTTGAGTGTTAACCGCCACCCTTTGTTAGCTTTGTAATAACAAACGCAGTACTTCGGTGGATTTTAAATCATTTTTCCGCAAATAAGGATACATATTGGGTCTGTACACTAGTTGCCTGTGTTAGATTGGGCATACTGACTATATATTTCCCTAGCCGCGCAGCTGTAATTATGGTGATTACAAAGAATAGGCTTGTTTTGGGTGCTACAGCAGTAACGCTTTCAACGATCGCTGTTACTAGCCTAGGCATTCATTCCCAAGGACAAGCCTTATTTAAAGAAAGTCCTAAGGAATTAGTAGACGAAGTTTGGCAAATTATTCAACGCCAATACGTAGACGGAACTTTTAATAAGGTAGATTGGCAGGCTGTTCGTCAACAGTACTTGCGTAAATCTTACAGCAATCCGCAGGAAGCTTATAAGTCTATCCGGGAAATGCTGAAGAAGCTGGACGATCCATACACCCGCTTTATGGACCCAGAAGAGTTCAAGAATATGCAAGTTGATACCTCTGGGGAACTCACGGGTATTGGGATTACAATTAGTCAGGATGAAAAAACTAAACAATTGGTGGTGATTGCGCCAATTGAGGATACGCCAGCATTCAAGGCAGGGGTTCTGGCCAAGGATGTGATCGTCCAAATTAACGGCAAAAGCACAAAGGGAATGGATACCAATCAAGCTGTATCCTTAATCAGGGGTGAAGCCGGAACCTCAGTAAACTTACTGATTCAGCGGAGCAGCGAGCGGAAAAAGTTTTCCATTAAACGGGCAAAGATTGAAATCCATCCTGTCCGCTATTCCCAGCAGAAAACTCCCATTGGTAATGTTGGCTACATTCGTCTGAACCAGTTCAGTGCCAACGCGGGTAAAGAGATGCAAAGTGCCATTAAAAATCTTGAAACCAAACAGGTAACTGGTTATATTCTTGATTTACGTGGAAACCCAGGTGGCTTACTGTTCTCTAGTGTGGACATTGCCCGGATGTGGTTGAATAACGGCACGATTGTTTCAACCAAAGACCGTCAAGGTGAGCAAGAAAGAGAGACTGCAAACGGCAAAGCTCTAACTAATAAAGCATTGGTGATATTAGTAGATAAAGGTTCAGCCAGTGCCAGTGAAATTCTCTCAGGTGCGTTGCAAGATAATAAACGTGCCCTTTTGGTTGGGACTCAAACCTTTGGTAAAGGCTTAGTGCAATCGGTACGTCCTTTAGAAGATGGCTCAGGAGTCGCAGTAACCATTGCGAAATACTTTACCCCCAACGGTCGCGATATCAATAAGCACGGCATCGTTCCAGACGTGAAAGTGGATTTGACCGATGCCCAACGTAAGGAATTGTGGTTGAACGAACGCGAAAAACTCGGCACCTTACAAGACCCACAATTTGCTAAGGGTGTAGAAATTTTAGGCAAACAAATTGCTGGGAGAGGGGTGCCAAGAGCGGAGAAATGAAGAGTTAGGAGTTAGGAATTAGGAGTTAGGAGTTATCAGCGTCAACTCCTCATTCCCCATTTAGATTGGTTGGCATTTACCCGCACGAATCAAACCAACACGACGCGCGATCGCTTCTCCTTCTGAATCAAACGGTCCCCACTTCTCTACAATTTCTGAATTATCGTCCTCGACTTCGCTACTGGGGATAACCTTACAGTCTCCGGCAGATTGCTTGACAACGTGCCAACTTTGTGCATCTTCCATGTTTAAATAAAAATTTTGTTTCTTACAGAAAAATTTTACGGCAGAAAAGAAAACATTTCTCTGGAATAAACCAAATTGATGGGATAAGTAGTAAAAATGAACTCTTAGAAAATCCAGTAATTGTGGTCAGAATGCGATCGCGGAGTTGTTAAACCTCGTCTACCTTGAGAACCGTCGTTTTTTACCAAAATATCTGGAAAATCTTCGTCCAGACTATCCCAGCTTCTTAGCAATGCTAGGAGCGATCGGGGGTTATCTACTTCAGTAAGTTGAGCAGATGTGCTTTGGATTGCTTTATTCAATTCTTCGCTCAGGCGATGTTTATCAGCATCTGAAAGCTGATTAATCAGACTCAGCAGTTGTTCAAAGCTGGGAAAGTGCTGACTAATGTTTTGCATTGTAGGCTTTAATCTCCACAATTCTAACCATATTACAATTGTAGCTAGTCTCTGGAATAAATCAAACCAAATTGCTGGCACAAGTAGTAGGAATGAACTCTTAGCTTTTCCTTTCTCTGAACCGCTACTTAGAAAATCATTAATTGTGGTCAGAATGCGATCGCGGAGTTGTTAGTTCCTTAACTGCGTCCAAAATATGGTAATTTCTTCTCAAATTTAGCTACTTTGCCGCAATACAATAACTAAACTTTAAGGCTTTGCGTTTCCTGCATCCGGTTGAATAAGGATGGGTACACCTCCTTTTTCCGAACCAATGACGACAATCTTAGAATTAGGAGATTGAGCTATTTTTTCAGTAGCCTCAATAGCACGTAATTGCAGCACAGCATTACTTAACCCAGCAGAAATAATCTTTTGAGAATCAGCTACACCTCGAGCTTCGATGCGTTTACGTTCGGCTTCTTGACGTTCTTTTTCTAAGACAAATTTCATCTGCTGATTTTGTTGTTCTGCCTTGAGTTTCTCTTGAATTGCTGCTTGAAGAGTATCGGGCATTTTCACGTTTCTTAACAGGGCTTCTTCAACAACAAAACCCAAAGCAGGTAACTGTTGGGTAAGCTGTTGGTCTAACTGTTGGGCTATTTCTTGACGTTTGGTAGAATATACTGCAGATGCGGGGTAGTTTGCCGCGATCGCGCGAATTGTAGAACGAAATCGAGAAATTACTAATTGTGTCTCGTCAGTACCAATTGTTTTATACACCGTCGCTGCTTTTTGCGGGTCGATTTTGTATTGCAGACTCACATCTAGATTTAGACTCAAACCTTCCTGAGATGTAGCGTCTACATTTTCCTTGACATCCTTTAATCTAGTGGAAAAATTGAGAACCTTAGCAAAGGGATTCATCACGTGGATGCCTGGGCTGAGAGTATTATCTGACACCTGACCAAATACATTTACCACTCCAACATTACCAGGTGGAACAATGACTAAAACTCTGAGAATGGAAGCAACTACAGCAATGCTACCAATCAATACAGTAACCGTGCGAATTGCCAAACGAGTGCGATCGCCAGATATCCTTCCAGAGTTTAAATAGACCAAAATTGCAATTAAACTAGTTAGGAGAGTAAATATAAAACCCATAAAATTTATTGTATGGTTAAGATGCGATAGATACTTAACCACCACAGTATATTCACAAGTTTAAGAGAACGTCATCGGAGATTTAACTGACTATTGAAACTAATAGCACTCACTAAATTTGCTCTCTAACCCACAGACGAAAAGCCCTGAGTGTGGGACTTCTACCTACAGTTTTACTTTGTTCGACAAATCGAGGAATCGCTAAAAAAATAGGCAAGTTGGGAAAAGTTGCGCTAATTTCAGACTCGATATATTTGCCATCCTTTATAAGATTAATTTGTAACTTGCCATCTTCGTATCGCCACAATTCGGGAACTCCTAATGCTTCATAAGCATTCAGTTGAGTCTTGGATGTAACATCAACTTCAATCGCTAAATCGGGTGGTGGATCGACAGTTAAATCTATTCGCTCTTTGCCAATCATCCGAGCGTGATTTTGAATGTAGAAAGAATCGTCAGGTTCCACACCACTAGCCATGTCTTCCCGTTTAAAAGTAGTTGAGCCAAAGGGTTCGCAGTCTATTTCTAACTCTTCGAGGAGAATTTTCACCAAATCCCCAATCAAGACTTTGGCTACTTCATGCTTCGGTAATGGCATTCTAATCTCCAAGGTTCCCTGACTGTAAGCCAATCGAGTCGCTCGATGTTCGCCAAGCTCTTCTAGGATGGCTTCAAATTCTTGCCAGTTGACATTGTGCAGTATTACTCTATGTCCCGGCGGAACACTTAATTGTTGTAATTGAAGTGTTATCATTACAAACCACTGATATTTAAGGTTGAGCAGGCGAAAGTCAGTATGAAATTATGATAGCAGTGGCTTGTATTTTATAAAATCGTCAAATAAGTAGCACGAATTTGATCTGCCCGATTGATTATAGTTAGAGTTGTGAAAACTTTACCCATCTCGTTGGTATCTTTTGTTTGCATAACTTCCTCCTGATTACGACGCAAAGTAGGGGTTTTAGTTTTTTATTAAGATTAGTTTAACGCTTTTTCTTATTTCAAAATTCACGTTGTTTAGAAACCCGACTTCTCCAAAAAGTCGGGTTTCTAAATTTAAGTAATCAAAAATTACTTGTTACCGTTACCGTTACCATTAGCTATCAGGATGCGTTCAGCAAGTTTTTCTGGCACCTCCTGTAGATGGTCATATTCCCAATGGAAAGAACCGACACCTAAAGTAAGCGATCGCAGTTCTATAATAAAATTCTGCATCTCGGCTTGAGGTAAGTATGCTGAAATATTATCCCATCCTTGCCAATCGTTTCGGCCTTGATAACCCAAAATCTGCCCCCGTCTACCACTAAGCAGTTGCAGCACTTTGGCGGTAAATTCGCTCGGGTTCATTACTTCCAAACGAACAATTGGTTCTAGAAGTGTTGGTTGACACTGCGGCATCCCCGTTTGCATGGCGACGCGAGCGGCTTGTTTAAATGCTTGTTCGGAACTATCGACGTTGTGGTAGGAACCATTGGTTAATGTTACCGCTACATCCACCACAGGGAAGCCAAGAGGTCCATGTGACAAAAATTCTCTAACCCCGACTTCAACACCGGGAATATACTGTCTTGGCACCACCCCACCAACGATGGTTTCTCTGAAGTTAAAGCCTTCACCTCTGTCTAAAGGTTTGATGTCGAGATAAACATCGCCAAACTGTCCGTGTCCCCCGCTTTGGTGTTTGTAGCGTCCGTGAACTGCAGAAACCTCTTTGCGAATAGTTTCTTTATAAGCGACTTGCGGTAATTGCGTCGTCATTGGTAAGTTATATTTGCGGCGCAGTCTGTCGAGTGCGACTTGCAAATGTATTTCACCTTGTCCCCAAAGAATTACTTCATGGGTGTCCCCATGTTGTTCCCAAGCTAGGGATGGATCTTCTTCTAAAAGTTTGGCGATCGCGGCACTCAGTTTAACTTCATCGTTGCGCTTTTCAGGAGCGATCGCCAGAGCGTAAACTGGTTCTAATTGTTGTGAGAAAGGAAATTCACTCGTATTTTTCTGCTGCAAGGAAAGTGAATCACCAGTCTTGATACCATCTAAACGGCTCAAAGCGACGATTTCACCTGCAAAAGCTTCATTTACGGTTTGCATCTGTTGCCCCATGACACGGTAAATTCCCCCAACCCGGACGCCGTTGAGGACAATACCATCCGTTAATTTACCCTGCCAGACCCGCACCAGCGAAAGTTTGCCTCCTTGAGGAGTATAAAAAGTTTTCAGTACTTGGGCTTTTGGGGCATTCGCTTTCCCGAGAATTCCCCGACGTTCGGCTGTGATTTCTGGTTCTGGGGCTTCTCTTTGTAAAGCTTCTAATAAAGGTCGCACGCCATAATCTTGCTGGGCTACACCAAAGAAAACTGGAACCACTAAATCTGCACTTAATTCCAGTTTTAAATCCTTGAGAATTTCTTCTTGAGGTGGTTCAATATCTTCTAAAAGTTCTTCGAGTAAATGGTCGTCAAAATTTGCCAAAGCTTCCAGCATTTCCGCCCGTGCTGTATGTTCTTCTGCTTTTAAGGATTCGGGAAACGGAATCGGATCTGCAGCTTTTCCAGCATGGTATTTATATGCTTGTTCGGTTACTAAGTCAATAAAGCCTGTGAGCTCTTCCTCTTTCATTATGGGATATTGATGCGCCACTAGAGGACGACTGGAAACAGCTTTTAAGGCGTGCAATGTTTCCAAAACGTGGATATTAGTCCGATCCATTTTGTTGACAAATACCAGATGGGGAATTTGCCAATCGTCGAGGAACTTAAATAGAGGTGCAAGAGTCAGAACTCTATCTGTGATGGGTTCGCACACAACAATTGCGGCATCAACTCCCATGAGGGCGTTGTAGGTTTCTTGGGCAAATTCCACACTTCCTGGACAGTCAACGAATGTGAAGCAAGTACCATTATATTCTGTACTGGCGGCGCTAACTTCTACGCTCATTTGGCGATCGCGTGATTCGGCAGCACTATCTCCTACCGTGTTGCCATCTTTAACGCTACCTTTACGGTAAATTGCCCCTGTAACAAATAATAAACTCTCTAGGAAAGTGGTCTTCCCACTTAAGTATGGACCGACAATTGCAACATTCCGCGAACCCGATTTTACTTTTTCGTTCATAAAACCTCCTTTGCGGTCAGCCAGATTCAGCCGCACTACGCTTAGTTATTCAGGGATAAATATGCTCGTTCACAAATCGATCCCGTCTTTAATTTGACAATATATCGCCTTTCCTCATTGCAGCAAATAATCGTATTCTGTTGTAAGATTTACTTCAAGAAAAATTAATTGTTACAAACTTTCCTAGATAAAAATAAATATTTGTGAATATAGTCAGCATTTGATTGTGTCGTTCAAGTCTTTTATCAAAGAAAGGATTACACAAAAATTTCAGTCCTTTTTTATTAATATTTTTCGTGCGAACCAAATTTGTAGTCAAGTAAACATAAGTACAAATGCAAATATTACTATATAAAAATCATCTCTTTAGGTGTGTAGGTTTGATACTGCTGAGTGGAACCATTCTCACCTCCTCCCCCTCTCTCGGACAAGCGCAACAAGGATACATTGGTAAAAACGCCATAGACTTTTTAAATGAAGGATTCCAGTTAGTCCAACAAAGTAGAGTTAAAGAAGCGATCGCTGCCTTTCGCCAAGCCACCGAGCTAGAACCTGGTTTAGCACAAGCACACTATAATTTGGGGCTAGCACTGCGCCAAGTTGGACAATTACAACCAGCCGCTGATGCATTTTATAAAGCAACCCAAGCAGATCCCAAATTTGCCTCAGCTTATGCTGATTTGGGTGCAGCGTTGTTAGAAGGGAATAACTTACAGATTGCCAATGATTATTTGCTGCTTGCCCTGCAGTTGGAGCCAAAACTCGGTACTGCTCACTATAACTTGGGATTGCTACAAGAACAGCAAGGAGATTGCGATCGGGCGATCGCATCTTTTAAAAAAGCGATGGAATTTAGCAAAAATGCACCAGAACCTGCCTACCACATGGGCTTATGCTACTTAAAAAAACGCGAAACAAATAAAGCTAGAGATTCTTTTCGCAAAGCAATTCAAATAAACCCCAACTATCCAGAAGCTCACTACAATATCGGTTCTATGCTGTTTACTGAAGGTAAGTCAAAAGAAGCTTTAGCATCCTTTAGAAAATCAGCCGAGACAAACTCTAACTATCCCAATGCCTATTATGGAGCCGGGTTAGCTTTTATGCAATTGCAACAGTGTGGTGAAGCAGTACAAGTGTTCCAATATGCTAGAGATTTATTCAACGCTCAAGGAAATCGCGATTGGGGAAGGAATGCTGAACAATTGATACAACAGGCACAGAGTTGTAATTTTCCACGGCGTTAACGAGCGATCGCTGCCAGAATCACGAGACAATCATAAATGGTTCAAGTTGTCTGGCTCAGGGTGGAAATTTTTATGCCAAATCGCTTTAAGAATCGATTTATGTTTTCTAATCGCTGCCTCGATCGGCATTGGATAGTTCGCAACATGGAGGCATTCCAAGACTTAATTGTGATTGCCCTATGTTTTGGTCTGTTTGGTGTGATGCTGATCCAGTTGTGTGGTATTTTCAAGGCCCTTATTCATACCATAGATTACAAAGAAATTACAGCCAAAATACTGTTTATCTTGATTTTGGTTGAGTTATTCCGGCTTTTAATGGTCTACTTGCAAGAACATAGCATCTCCGTTGGCGTGGCAGTAGAGGTGACAATTGTATCCTTACTGCGAGAAATAGTGGTTCACGGAGCGCTAGAAATTGCTTGGTCTCAGACTGTATCTGTTTGTCTTTTATTGTTTATTTTAGGAGGGCTGCTGGTAGTCTGCGCTAAAATTCCGTACATGGATGATATGAGTAATAGCTCTGATATTTATCCTGAAATGAATCAAGCGGGTAAACAGCAAAAAGAGGGGTCATACCTGCTTGGCAAAGAAGCTAATTAGAATAACAATTTCAGCCGTTGAATGGATGTCATTTTCCCAAGAAATGACCTCTAATCCTTCCTTGTGTTCAGGTTGTTTTGAGCAATTTGGATACCCCCTGTCACGAAAGAATTCTTGTTAAATCTAAGTTGAAGCCAGGTAGAACATTTTCACAACTAACACAGTGTGGGGATTGAATGACTTCAACCTCTCTACCTAGCTGATAAACCTCAACCTGCTTATCTTGAGGGTTAATCAGTAAACCTAAGCGCACCCCATTATCCCGATACTCCAGCATTTTCTCCTGAAGGTCTGACAAATTATCTGTGCGAGAACGTAGCTCAATTACAAAATCCGGTGCTAGCGGAGGGAACTTCTCTCGATCTTCAACAGATAGGGCATTCCAACGAGATAATTCTATCCAAGCAGCATCAGGCGATCTTTGACTTCCTAATGGCAGCTTGAAAATGGTAGAGGAGCTAAATACTTCACCTAGCTGACTGATTTCATTCCAAACATATAACTGTGAACCTAAGTTCAACTCACGTTTTCCACTTTCTCCGCCTACTGGTGGCATGACAATGAGTATTCCGGCTCTAGTTAATTCAAGTGGTTGTTGTGGGTTGGCAACACAAAGATCGTAAAATTGTTCGTCAGTCAGTTTCAGAGTGCTGAGATTGAGGGGAAGTGAGTCCGCAACATGGGACTGAACGATGCTCATAAAACCTCCAAACAATTGCAGCAATTAATTTTCGTAGTACTCCCATTATGTCAGGATCTTTTTCTGCCGACTAAATTTTATTTCTTTATGATCGCTCATTTTACCCCAAAGAGCGTGAACTTGACGGGTTACAGTGTTATGAAGAGAATAGACCACTGATATTGTAATAAACATTCCTACTCTTTTAGACAGATGAATCACTTTTTTAACGTGAGTAGAACTTAAGAGTGAAAACGTTACCAGGGTAAATCAATGGCTACAAATACAGGGAACGGTAATTCTCAACCGATTAGCAACCTAGAATACGACTTCATCACCGTGTTGCATAACAAGGCTGAAGCAGTTAAAGCTTATGAAAGTTACATTCAAGACGCACAGCAAGCAGGTTCTCAACCTTGTGTGGAATTGTTTCAGAAGTTGCGGCAATCTGATATGCAGCAAGCCCAAGAAATCCGTCACCATCTTCAGCAAGTAATGCAGCACGGGAAGATGTAATCTTTTCACAAAGAGCGATCGTCTAGGAGATAGGCGATCGCTCTTTTTGCAGATTGTATTTACCTTCTTATTCTTCGATTGATTGACTTATATTGTGCGCCTTGCGTATAAATCACATATCTATAATTTTATAAGTTATGAAAAATACAATAAAATAGCAGCATTATTTCTAGTCCATTAAAATGGACATCTTGCACCAATGTCAGGAAGCCCAGAGATAAATTACGGGCTGAAAGCTTAAACCCATTAAAATGGGTTAAAAACTTTACCCAGTAAGATGACCGCTTACTTTCGTTTTAAACCCGTTCGCGCAGCGTCCCGAAAGGATAATTTATTTCAGGGCATTATTTCGGGCTTCCACTCGAATGGTGCATTCCGGTCAGCCTAGTAGCGGGCGCGGCCATCGCGGAGCGTAAAATATGAAAAAAACACATTTTTTTCGCAACCCTTGCTATATATGGATTGTTGAATGTGTTTGTTAGGAGTTAAAATGGACTTGTGCGACTCATCAGGGACTTATAGTCTAAGAGCGGGTAGAGACGTTAATCGATTTCCCTGGGTAATAGTAGTGACGATTTTGACATTTTTGTCGAGGTATAAGATATCACTTGATGATACATCCTTGTTTTTTTGAATTCGTTGTCTATAACCAACATTTCTGCCAACTCCTGTGGGTTAATGCTTGTGAATTTATATAAAAGGATGGTTTATAAAGTGCCTCGAAACCGCGCCATAATATAACCACAAGCGCTTCAAACTTTGATATGACAGAAGTATCGCAACCACGACGCACCCGCATTCTACCCCCGCGAATTGCGGCTTCATCAGAAAAAAACCGCCGACAGGAAGAACGCGATGCCTTAGCAGCTAAATGTCGTGTTGTTTTCGAGGGCTTGCGTCCGCATCTGATTGAATCACATTTTAATTGGCATATTGCGATTGACCCGGACAGCGAAAATTATCTTATTGACCCAACATTAAAAGGCATAACGGAAAAAATCAGCGATGCCTATGGCAACTCTAACGAGGTAAAACTCACCATATATAGGCTAAATGACACAGGAAGCTGTGGCACAATATGATTTCAGGAAATTTTGGTGACAATGGGGAGTTGTACTTTGAAATTCAGCTTGTTGGCACCAATGGTGAGGAATTTTCCATCGAAGCTTTACTCGACACCGGGTTTACGGACGGATGGTTAACCATCAATACTCAAGACTTGGATGCTGTAGGATGGTCATTACTTATCGCTCAGGTTGAAATGCGGACAGCGCGAGGGGACGCACGGTTAAATATTCATAAAGGGAAAGTCATAATTGATGGCACTGAAGTTATAGTTCCCGTCCATGTTGGTGATGATATACCCGATACCTTAATTGGTTCCTTGTGGTTAGATATCATGCAACTGGTTGTTAACAAACCAAAAGGGATATTGACACTTGAAATTATGAATGAGTAATAACTGGAGTTTACGCTAAAACACGCGATCGCCCTGACTTCTCAATTAGCTTTCCACTCCCAATCAATAAAACAATACCCCTCTCCAAAGTTTTCAGAGAGGGGCACATACTGAGATTAAGCACTCAGCAAAATTTAATGAGCGTCTTGTAACTCATAAAAATCAGGGGAGATATAATCCTTACGCAAAGGAAAACCCACCCAATCTTCTGGCATCAAAATCCGCTTTAAATTCGGGTGTCCTTCGTAGACAATACCGAACATATCGAAAGATTCTCGCTCCTGCCAGTCAACAGCTTTCCAAATCCAGTACACAGAAGGGACTCTGGGATTTTCTCTTGGAAGGAAAACTTTAACACGTACTTCCTCGGGTTTATCAGCATTATCACTGACTTTCACCAAATGATACATGCTGACTAACTCTTGACCTGGACCTAGGTCAATGCCGCATTGACACTGAAGATAGTTAAACCCGTAAGCATATAACGCCGTGCAAATTGGCAGAAGAAAATCAGCATCAACCTTGATAATCTCTACACCGTTGGCATCACGTTCTAGAGACTCATGGGCAAAGTCATTTTCCTTCAGCCACCCGGAAACCTTACCCGCTTCGACTAACTGAGATTGTTCATCAGCCACGCTTTATTTCCTCCTTTTCTGCCTGAGTCAGCAACCCTGGAGGTATTGGCATTCCAATCGCTTCTGTCAATTCCTTCGGCGGTACTTGACGAGCTTCTGACTGCATATACTTACCAGTGAGAATCTCTGCCACTGGCTTGAGATTGTGGGTTGTGCTGTAGTAGCGGTGAGTCTGCTTAATCTTAGACCGCTCTTGCATCGAATCGTCAGCAATCTTCTTGCGCAACTTAATAATCGCGTCCATAATCGCTTCTGGACGGGGAGGGCAACCGGGGAGGTAAACATCCACCGGAATTAATTTATCAACTCCGCGCACTGCTGTGGGAGAATCAACACTGAACATCCCGCCAGTAATCGTACAAGCACCCATCGCAATTACATACTTGGGTTCTGGCATTTGTTCGTAAAGACGCACCAATTGCGGTGCCATCTTCATGGTGATTGTACCTGCAGTGATGATTAAATCAGCTTGACGAGGGCTAGAACGGGGAATTAGACCATAACGGTCGAAGTCAAACCGGGAGCCAATCATCGCGGCAAACTCAATAAAGCAGCAAGCCGTACCGAATAGCAAGGGCCATAAACTCGAAAGCCGCGCCCAGTTATAAAGGTCGTCAACGGTGGTCAGAATCACATTTTCTGACAATTCTTGGGTGACAGTAGGACGCCCAACCGGATTGAGGAGGCGTTCTTTCTGTTGCTCTAAATTAGTATCTAAGACCATTCCAAAGCTCCTTTACGCCATGCATAAACTAGGGCAACTACAAGAATTGCGATAAAAATTAGCGCTTCGATAAATGCCAATAACCCTAGACGGTGGAAAGCAACCGCCCAAGGATACAAAAATACAGTCTCCACATCAAACACTACGAAGACCAGCGCAAACATGTAGTAGCGGATGTTGAATTGAATCCAGGCTCCGCCAGTGGGTTCCACGCCGCATTCGTAAGTGGTGCGCCGTTCTGGATAACGACCAACTGGTCGTAGGAGTTTGGACGCTGAAAGAGCTAATGCCGGTACTAGGCTACAGACAATGAAGAAGCCTAGAAGATACTCGTAACCGCTGAGGACAAACACAATGAATATCTACCGCTTATGGTGTATTTTGCTTTCTTACCTTCTTTTCTTTTACATTATATCGATTTGGTCTTTCTGAATTCTGCTAAACAGACACCCTTGAGTTATTTGATTCGTTTTTGGTTGTGATAGAAAAGTCTAAGGGTTATTTAAGTAGTTAGCTTTTTACTAACATTTACTAACATATGCTATGATTTACTCATGTCATACATACCACTCAGAAAAGCAGTCGAATTTTTGGGATTGCACCCAAACACGTTGAGAAAGTATGCGGATGAAGGCAAAATCAAAAGCATCAAAAACGAGGCAGGGCAAAGGCTCTATGACGTTAAATCATACACAACAGGTGGCGATACAACTCGAACTACCATTATTTGCTACTGCCGAGTCAGTTCCTCTAAACAACGAGACGACCTTGATAGACAAGTCGCCTATATGCAATCCCTCTATCCCAATGGAGAAATTATCAGAGACGTTGGCTCAGGAATCAACTTCAAAAGGAAAGGACTGCAAGCCTTATTGGACAGACTTTTGCGCGGGGATAAATTCACGCTTGTTGTTGCCTGTCGTGACCGAGTCGCAAGATTTGGGTTTGAACTCATACAGTACATGGTCGAACAAAACGGTGGACAGGTCGTGGTGCTTGACAAAACTGTATATTGCCCCAACACAGAACTTATTCAGGATTTACTCTCAATCCTTCACGTCTTCAGTTGCCGAATGCACGGACTCAGAAAGTATTCCAAGAAAATCAAGGAAAATTTATCTGAGATTGAATCCGGAGGAGAAAGCAACAATTAGATATTGGCTTGGGGTATCAAGGTTTGTTTACAACCGAACTATCGAGATGCTTAATTATGGGATAATTAAAGCCAATTGGAAAGCAATCAAAGATGCGTGCAAAGCTGTAATACCAATTCTGTATGAAGATGCACATAATCAAGACCCCCCTGTAGTCCCCCCTTGGCAAGGGGGGACTACAGGGGGGTAATATATGCAGCTTCACAAAGAAACGGTATAAGCAATGCAAAAAAGAAATGTATTAACGGAGGTGGAGTTAATAAAGTTAGTTTTAGGTCAAGAAAGAATCCGAAACAATCATGTTATATTCCTAAGTCGGCTGTCACAGAAGTAGGAATTTATCATCCAATATTAGGCTCCGTTAAATATAACGAACCTTTGCCTTTAGACTTTGGTGACTGTCGATTAGTTAGCGCTTATGGCGACTATTATTTGACTGTTCCTATCAACAGCCTACAGTACTAAACCGAGAATCAAGGACGTGTTGTAGCTTTAGACCCTGGCATTAGAACATTTTTAACCTTTTTCTCCGAATCATCTTTTGGTTGGTTGGGTAAAAACGCTAATACTAAAATCCAGAAACTTTGCTTTAAGTTGGATTTAATAATTAGTGCCATATCTAAAACTAACAAGCAACTAAAAAGAAGACTACAGAGCGCAGCAAATCGTTTGAGGGCGAAAATAAAAAGTCTTGTAGACGAACTGCACAAAAAAACAGCTAAGTTTTTGCTAGATAATTTTGATGTAATCTTACTTCCAACTTTTGAAACATCTCAGATGGCTCTTAAAGGGAAGCGTAGAATTAGATCAAAGTCTGTACGCCAAATGCTGACTTTATCTCACTACAAATTCAAACAGTTTATCAAACATAAAGCTCTTGAACAAAATAAAGTAGTGTTAGACGTTAACGAAGCGTACACTTCAAAAACAGTAAGCTGGACAGGAGAAATCGTTAAAATTGGTGGGTCTAAAATCATTAAGTCTCCATCCACTGGTCAAAAAATGGACAGAGACTTGAATGGTGCGCGGGGGATTTTCTTACGTGCATTGGTTGATACGCCTTGGTTAAGAGAAAATCTTGACCTATGTATTTGTTAACAGGTGTTGGGAAATGTTAACGAAAAAGTATCGGTTATGTCATAATTTTTAACGTATATTTAATGTTTTCCCTCATACAATGCCTGAGCCATGAGCGAGCAAGCTGTTGAGACTCAATTAGACCGCCACGAGTGTCGTGCCTGCGGTTATGTTTATGAACCTTCTAAAGGAGACAATAAGCACGATATTCTCCCTGGTACTCCTTTTGGGGAACTACCTATAACTTGGCGCTGTCCTGTTTGTACCGCCAAAAAGGTTGCTTTTGCCAATATTGGTCCAGAGGGAACCGCTTCCGGCTTTAAAGAAAATTTGGGTTATGGTCTTGGTGTCAATAAGATGACCCCAACACAGAAAAATATCCTGATTTTTGGAGCTTTAGGTCTTGGCTTTTTGTTTTTTCTGAGTCTGTACGGTTTAAATTAATCAACCCTTGACTCAATATCTGGGGAGGAGCGGAGTTAGGAGTTAGGAGTTAGGAGTTAGGAGTTAGGAGTTAGGAGTTAGGAGTTATGAGTCGTTAATTATACTCAATAGCTCAGACTCTGGACTCAATATAAACAAATTCACAAAAAACTAAACAATAGAGATGGGTTCAAAATTTAGAATTTGGCAAAGAATATTTGCCTTAGTTGCAGTCGTTTTTGTATGTGTAAGTTGTAGTAGGGTTCCTTCAACTGCCGTCAACCCTTGGAAAGTTATTTCTATTCCCACGGAGGCGAAATTACTCGATCTTGCCTTCACTGGTAACCCCCAACATGCTTATTTAGTGGGCAGTAACAACACCCTTCTGGAAAGCAATGATGCTGGAGAGACTTGGCAACCAGTAAAATTACAGTTGGATGGCGAGAAGTATCGTTTTAATACGGTAAGTTTTTCAGGTCAGGAAGGGTGGATTGCTGGAGAACCTGGACTGATGCTGCATACGACTGATGAAGGTCGTTCTTGGTCGCGGATTCCGTTGAGTGAAAAGTTACCTGGTAGTCCTGTTAGCATTGTGGCGCTGGGACAGAATTCGGCTGAAATGGCTACTGATGTGGGAGCCATTTATAAAACAGCGGACGGTGGTAAAAATTGGAAAGCGCAGGTAGAAGAAGCCGTTGGTGTGGTTCGTAACATGGAACGTTCTGCCGATGGCAAGTATATTGCAGTTTCGGCAAAGGGTAACTTCTACTCGACTTGGGAACCGGGATTGAATGCTTGGCAACCCCACAACCGCAACAGTTCTCGGAAAGTAGAAAATATGGGCTTTGCTGAGAATGGACAATTGTGGATGCTAGCCCGAGGTGGTCAAGTTCAGTTTAGCGACCCAGCAAACCCCGAAGAATGGCAAAAAGCACAATATCCAGAGGTGTCCACAAGTTGGGGATTGCTTGATATTGCCTATCGCACACCTGATGAGATTTGGCTAAGTGGCGGTAGTGGTAATTTGCTCCAAAGTAGCGACGGTGGCAAAACTTGGGAAAAAGACCGTGCAGTTGAAGAAGTCCCTGCAAATTTGTTTAAGATTGTTTTCTTCTCTCCTGAGAACGGATTCATCATTGGCGATCGCAGTGGTGTGTTGTTGAAATATCAACCTAACGTGGAAGCATCGGCGAAACCGGAATCGGCTTGAGTATTCAGAGCCAATTATGAGAAAGAGGTCGCAAGTTGTAACTCTTTCTAAACTTTGTAGGATAATAAACACATTGACAATGGTAGTTAAGCGAGGAAAGTAAATGGCAGGTACTACTGGAGAACGTCCGTTTGCGGACATTATTACCAGCGTTCGTTACTGGGTGATCCACAGCATCACCATCCCGGCATTGTTCATTGCAGGTTGGTTATTTGTACAGACCGGTCTAGCATACGATGTGTTTGGCACCCCTCGCCCCAATGAGTATTTCACTGAAGTGCGTCAGGAAGTGCCAATTGTGAACAAGCGCTTTGAAGCAAAGCAACAAGTTGAGAAGTTTATCGAAAAGTAGTTTGATATTATGACTAGCGGCAACAACATCAATCAACCAATACAATATCCGATTTTTACGGTTAGATGGCTTGCAGTTCATACCCTGGCTGTGCCTACCGTATTCTTTTTAGGGGCGATCGCCTCAATGCAATTTATTCAACGTTAGGAGCAAATCATGGATAGATCGCCTAATCCCAATAATCAACCGGTAGAGTTAAACCGTACTTCGCTATTCTTGGGACTACTGCTGGTATTTGTTCTGGGGATTCTATTTTCCAGTTATTTCTTTAACTAACAACGAACAATTGTTAGCAACAAATGTTCCCCTGCATTCCTCCCAACACCAAATCTGCATCCGCATGGTGTGGGACCTCTGCCCGGTCTAGTTGAACCTGCGTTAATTTTTTAATTTTTAGGAGGAGAAAGCTGTGTCTGAAAGTGGAAGAATTCCTCTATGGATCGTTGCTACGGTCGTAGGCTTAGGTGTGATTACGGTTGTAGGTATTTTCTTTTATGGAGCCTACGCTGGAATTGGTTCTTCCATGTAGTATCATGTTGAACCAATTATGATAACGGTAGATTTTCTAACATCCGTTTAAAGATCGCTATTTTAAAACCGCCTATTTCTGAGAGATAGGCGGTTTTAATTGTTAGTTATTAGCTTTGCCTAGTTCGGTCAAGCGAGAGGCCTAACCTACGGATACGATTTGTCACTTATGAGAAATCAAATCAACTTTTGTTGACTGATTTAGGTGATATCATCGGTTTCGATGTATAGCAACATAAACGCCATCGCTACAGCTGGAAAAACAAGACCAGTTAAGGGAACCAAGATGGAAGGCAAAAATGAAGCTGCCATAGTAAGGATTCCTGTTAATTTACAGTAGATTTCAAAACGAGCTTACTGCAAATTTCGCCACTATTTTTACAATTCTCAAGATTTTTAACACAGCGAAAAGTTGGTTGATCCACCTGCTGGTGCTTTGAGATATTGGAGGCTGAGGGAGGAAACGGAGAATTAGTTAAAATATGCCCCCTGCCCCCAATTCAAAGGGGTGAATAAAATTTAAAGTAAAACATAATACTTCCATATTGGGGGTCACGGAGGCAGGGAATTTAGGGGGCTGATCTAGAGAAATTGGAAGGACTATTAATGGATCTGTTTACATCCCTAACAGTTCATCTATAAGTAAAGTCGGCAAGTCCTCTGGAATCACACTCCGCACTATCGTCACTTTGTGGCTTTCTTGTTGGGTGGCCATATCTACAGCGATCGCCTCGATGCGAATTTCCAAGCAGCCAAAGGGGATTTGTAGTTGAGTCGTCACTTCCCGAACTCCGGTTCGCTTAGTCCGCAAATCTGTCAGCCAATGGGGACCATCTAGGAGCCAGCGCGTTTGGTAATCCTGAACCCATAATTTCACAGCTATTTGAGGACTCACAGCAGGTAGCTCTACTCGCACCCGTAAAGACTTACCTGAAACTAATTCACCCTCTTGTACATACAGTTGGGGAATTGGCAACGGCTCCATAAGTTGCGCTGCCATTGACACAGGCACTGGTACATCTAACACTGGTTCCTCTTCAACAGACAATTCGCCGATCGCAATGTCGGGATCGTCCACAACAATTTCTTTCGCCAACCAAGCCGAGGGTGGTTTGATATAGGGAGGTGGTGGCGGTGGTGGTGGTAATTGCAAACGAGGGGGGAGTTTTGGAGGGGGGGGAGGAGGAGGGGGTAAGGGAGACAAAGAAGGAGTTTTCTCTTCTATTGTCGCGATTGTTATTTCCTCATCAATATCTATTTCATTGCCGGTGAGATAGGTATAGTCTTGGTATTGCACATCAATGGTTTCAGGCAAGGTGTATCCTTGGCTCTGCATCCACTTTTGAATTAGGGGGGATAATTGAGGGCTATTTGCTGCGATTAATTCAGCACTACGCGGGACGACTAGTTGAGCAAAAGAGTCATCTTCATGTTGTGCATCCTCTGAGATTAATTCAGATACATCTTCATAGTGAGCTTCAATTATATTTTTCGGCTCTTGTTCGCAGTTAGATTCGGTTGTTTCCGGATGTTCCTCAATAGCCTCAAAATCAAAAGCATCTGGCTGATTGAGTTCTACAGATTCTGTGCGATCGGGTAAAGCTTTTAGCCGTCTCAGATAGGGAAAACTACTACCAAAAATGGTTGTGTCCTCTTTTACTATTGGCTCTGAGATTACAGTAATAGTTCCAACCATCCCTTCGGTTTGCTCCCCATTAAAACTTGGCAGTTGAGGCGATCGCGAGCTTACTGACTTTTTGCGCCTTCTTGGTTCCAGACGGGGGGGGAGAGATTTTGTTGGCGAGGCCTTCAATAGCAGTGCCTGGGGTTGTTTTGCGGTTTTTACTAAATTAAAAAGCTCCAAATCTAGAGATACAGGTGCTTCAACAACAGAAGCTGGTGCCTTCTTCGCGTAGTTTAATTCCTCACTAAAGCTTTTTTTCGCAGCACTGATTGCCAGTAATTCTGTGACATCGGCTGTAATTGTGAATGATTGGCTGGCTAAAAGCATGACTTCGCCAACGCGCTCAAAGGCACCATACAAACTGATATCTGCCAAAATCAGCTTGGATTCGCAATTTTTGGGAATCTCCAACAAGGAAGTAAAACTAAACGGCAGTAATTTTTCTGACAATCCTTGCCGAACTTCAGAAAATATTTGCGATTCTTGGGGCGATCGCATGGATATTCTAACTTCTGTTCCTAATACGCTTTCTCGATCTGATATTTCACCCAGTTCTATACCGATATTTTCTTTGAATTCGACGTGACCATTAATACTTATATTTTCTCCCCAACGAGTAAAATATATTTCCTCATCCAGAGTCAGTAACAGTGGTGGTTCTGCGACAGTTGCCGCTGAATCCTCAACTGGGGGTTCATCTTCCAGTAAGGGTTCAGAAGTTGGTAAAGCTAATTCTATTAAATTGTGTAAGATTTGCTCTGCTGAGTCACCTTTAACCCATACAGGCGTGACAGGCTCATCAATAACAGATAGTTGCTCACTGGTTTCTGAGTCAACCAAGCTTTGTGTAATAATTATTTCACCATCTACAGAAGCTTCTTGTGAAACAGTTTCCTCGCTGCTTGTTATACCAATAGAATTTTGTGTAGTAATTATTTCTGCTTCAACAACAGGCAGGGGTGCAGGGGGACATTCAGATGGGGATTGCGACCCAAGTTCTAGCGCTTCCTCCCGCAGCATTCTGTTCGTAGACATTGCCCCTGCTCGCTGCCCCCTTTCCCCTTGCTTCTTCTGTTCAACTTCCTCGATCGCCGATTCTTGGATAACAGCGGTTTCTAGTGAAACAGGTTTTGGCGCAATCGACACTGAAACCAGTGAGACTTCCTGATTCTCCTCAACTGGCAATGTTTGAGGAGGGTTCGATTGTCCCAAATTATCGGCAACTGAGGACAAAACTTCTAACTGAACGCCGTACTGCCAGGATTTGCCAAGAAAATCTGACATTAAATCGCCAGAACATTGCAACTCCCAATTCCCTGGTTTTAGGTACGTAAAAGGAATTACCGCCATTAAACCTTCTGAATTCGTCCGACGCGATCGCCTATTGACTCGACGCTTCGGTGGAACTTCCGTTGATGTAGAAGTTACCCGCACTTCCACATCTGTATTCGCATGGTTAAAGCGAGCTACAACTCTATACGAACCTTCTAAAATTTGCGTATTTGACGATAGGGGATGCCAAGAGCGATCGCCCTGTTTCTGGATTAGAAATTGCCAGTGTTCCATTGTTTGTGATGCTTGGACCGAACAGCAGCTAGGTAATACTTGCATTACCTTGCTTGCAAGTTTACATCAGTATTTTGCAATTGCATCACATAATGTTTAGTTTTCAATCAGACATTAGTATTCAGTGTAACAATTTGCTGTCTGAGTTCCTCGCTTTTGGCTAAAAATTCGACTTGTGCCAATGATTCCTGCTGTTTTGTAGCCATCCACTTTAATTTGACAGTTTTCTTTTTGGCTTCTTCATCGCCCACAATCAAACAAGCTACGGTTCCGCTACGTTCGGCTTGTGTAAATTGCTTCCTAAAACCATTGCCGCTGAGGTCTAATTGAACACTAAAGCCTAATATACGTAACTTTTGTGCTAGCACCAAAGCTTGAGACTCAGCCAAATCGCCTTTTGATACTATATAAAAGTCTAATTTTGGCAAGAAAGGCGTTTGAAATTGTTGGAGTAACAAAATTAACCGCTCTAAACCGATCGCCCAACCAACAGCAGGCATTTGAGAACCTCCCAACTGTCCGACCAAATTATCATAGCGACCACCACCACAGATTGTTGCTTGTTCCAAATCATCAGAGATAATTTCAAAAGTCGTGTGGGTGTAATAGTCCAAACCCCTCAGAACTCTGGAATTTACCGTATAAGCAATACCCAGATCGCTTAACAATTGCTGCACCCGCTCAAAACGTCGTTGCGAGAAAAAATCAAGATAGTCTAAAATACTAGGAGCATTTTGAGTAATTTCTTGAGTGCGTGGGTTTTTACTATCGAAAATTCGCAAAGGATTGCGGGTCAGGTACTGTTGAGATGGGTCTAAATCTTGCTCGTAAGGCTTTAAGTAGTCTATTATTGCGGATTCATAACATTTCCGATTGTCTGAAATACCCACAGAATTAATTTCTAAGCGGAGATTGTTCAGACCGAGAGTTTGCAGAATATCACAGGCGATCGCAATTACTTCTGCATCAGAAGAAGCTTCTCCTGAACCCAAAACTTCTACCCCTAACTGATGAAACTGCCTTTGCCGGACGACGGATGGGCTTTCATAACGAAACATTGCTCCTGCATACCATAGCCGTTGCACAGCCCCTTGAGTGTATAGACTATGTTCAATTACTGCCCGCACCACTCCAGCAGTTCCTTCTGGACGTAGACTAATTGAATTCTCATCCTTGTCATGAAAACTATATATTTCTTTGCCAATAAAATCCGTATTTTCACTTAAAGCGTCAAATAAATCCGCCTGTTCAAATATGGGCGTGCGAATTTCTGTATAAGCAGCCCTCATCAAGATTTCACGGGTAGTAGTTTCCACCCATTGCCAGTAAACGACCTCCTCAGGTAGGATGTCTCGCGTCCCATGTAAGGCTTGTATAGTATTCAATTTTACTTAGTACTAATTTATATAAGTCCAAGAACAAATAATCAAAATGGGTAGATTTACGAACCTACCCAACAAAGATACTATTAATTAAATAGTCAAGTAAAAATATTTCTTGAGCAGCATAATTCAAATTTCTCTTCTTTCCCTCTCCTTCGTGTACTTGTCACAGCAAAAAAGATGGATAAAGGATTGAACCGCCAAGTACGACAATGAAGCCCCCAAAATTCCCCAAAATTGGGGGACTTTAAATTTTCTTCTCCCCCCAGAATTGAGGTCAGGGGGCATTAATGACACAGACTACTAGGCACAATACCGATCGCGATAGTAAGCCAAAATTTGCTCTACACGTTGGCGACCTTGGGAATCAGATGGTGAATACTCAATCCACAAGCCAGCAATTTGACTTTGATTGTAATCAAACTGCTGGGAAGACTGAGGAATTAAAGCCACTTCTACCCCTTCAACTTGACGCAAATGAGCGGCTACTTCCCGGTAAACCGCCAAAGGTAAATTGGGAAATTCAATTTTTTCTTTTGTCTCCATATGTCAAGAAGCTCCGGTAGGAACTGGATTTGGTGGTGCAGTTGTTGAAGCTGTAGTTGCTGGGGTTGGATTATCACCCACCATTCTGGCAACTTCAATACCATATTGTTCCAGAATAACCAGAGGAGAGGAACCTTCATTCATTTCAATCCGCTTCACCAAAACGCCGTTAGACAGGCGATCGCCCGCTTGTACGTAGCGACTTGTCGGCTCATTCGGTACTTTGATAATTGCTTGGGGTTCCTTACCGACTTGAACCACACCTGAAACAAAAACGGCTAAAGCAATTTCTGGTTGTGGTGCTGGTGGTAATACGGGTACTAGATTCGGGTTGGGGACAATTTGTGGTAGTACCTTAGGCATAAGTGGAGTGTAAGAGCGTCTCACTGCGATCACTTTTGGGGAGCGTGGCACATAAGCGATCGCCCTTCGATTGATTTTGGGTTTTAGTGAATCTGACGGGACTCTCGTCCGGACTGATATCACAGCGCTTCTAATTCTAGGTCTCAATACTGCAGTATTGACAGCAGCCCTAGGAGAGAAAGGCAGAGGAGGTAAGGTTGGAACTGGTCTATTAGTTGTATTAGTTGTTGTATTGGGCAATATGGTGGGCGGTGGCAATATGGTGGCAAATGGATCAACTCTGCCCTTTGACACGATGCCAGCGCGTTGTGTGGCATTTGTTGATTGAATTAAATTAGGAGTTGCACTAGCAACAACGGTTCCGGTTTTGGGAGGCACTACTGGGTTACTAAAAGCTTGAGTAGTCGTTGCTGATGGTGATGGTACTGCTCCTGGCGTCTGGGTAGGCGCAGGGCTACTAGTAGAACTAGGGCCTGGAGTACTCGCTTGGTCGCCGCCCTCCGATGAACAGGAGGCGATCGCCAAACTCAAAATAGCTGCAAATGCAATGTTTAAACTTCTGCCCATTAGCCGTTCTCAAAAAGCCATAGGAAAATCTTTTTTGTTGAAATCTACCTATTGAAATTTGTATCAAAGGTGAAATCTTTTACCGTTATAACCTAACTTTTTCGATTTCAAGGGTTATTTTGGACACTCGGAGGTTTATCAAAATTGCTGAGGACTGCAATTTTAAGGTATTTACTATTCTGAAGTCCCCATCAACTGTTTCAACGAATCCAGCCCTTTCTTAACTTGTCGGGAAACCGTGACTACGCTGATACCAAGGCGTTCTGCCACTTGTTTTTGTGTCAAATCCTGTAAAAACACAAATTCTAAGACTTCGCGAGTTCGTTGTTCAAGCTGAAATAACGCTTGCTGCAAGCGCATTTGGTCTTCTTGCGCCAGTTGAAAGCTGCGGTAGCGATTATCTGGAACCAGTTCTCCCAAACAGGTAGAACCTTCTTCTCCATCCTGCACTGGCACATCTAGACTCAAGGGAGCGCGATTTGCCCAAGCTAATTTAATTTCTTGCCATTGCGAGAGTGAAATTTTCAGCGCTGCTGCTACTTCTGAGTCAGTGGGTTGGCGATTGTATTGTTCTCTTAAAGAACGCGACACTCCTATTGCCTGCTGTTGCAGTGCCAGCCACCGACGAGGAATTCGTACGCTGACACCTTTATCTCGCAGATAGTGTTGAATTTCGCCGCGAATGTAAGGAACGGCAAAAGAACTAAAGGCATGACCCTTAGAAATTTCAAATTTTTCAATCGCTCGAATTAGACCCAAACAGCCTACCTGGAGCAAGTCCTCGTAGCTTTCATGGCATTGATTAATCCAGTAGTGAGCTTCTTTTCTGACTAGTCCAAAATTCAGCTTCACTAGTTGATTGCGAACATCAGAGTCGCAATGTTGCTCATATTCTCGCAGCAACTGCCAAATTTCATGCTTCAGTTCGTTGGTGACTGTTGTAGTCATAGCACCCTGTTTATTTGTCAAACAATGAGTTAAATATCCGCTTGGAAAGCCAGCCAGAACTTAGTATTAAATAACACACTTGTTTCTATGGCATAGAAGTTTACATGGCAGATATCATCTTGAGTTGAGATATCTGCCATAAATGGTTGGTAATCGAACCTAATTTAAATGCGCGATCGGGGTATTTTATTTTTGGCGTTGCGTTGGGAAGACTTGCAGCTTTTTTTAAAACTACATAGATATAAAATATGAAATTTGTTACTCAAATCAAAACCGGGATTGTACTTATTTTGCCAAATAAAGGATGAAATTAGGGTATAGATATAAACTGAGAACAGTAAAGATTTTGTTGAGTTTTAACTAAATTTGATAGTGGGAAATACTGATAAGCAAGATGTTTCTCATGTCATCTTCAAGATGATGAAGAAAATTTGAAAATATTTTGAAGAAGGGGAAGGTTTTTTATATATGTGGATTCAGACAAGGCAGCTTTACGGGGGAAGATTAAGAGCGCTTTATTCCCCCACACCCTCAGAAGTGTGAGGCTATACGTACATAGGCGCTGAACGCCTTCCGTAGGTAGCCCACGTAAGGTGGGCAAGGAAATTGCATCTTCATGCAGAAATGGTATTAAAAGCAAAAAAAAAGGGCGAGATGCCCTTATTTCTTGTACTCAAATCTGTGTTACAGCACGAAAGGTTTAGGAATTAGCTACGAGCTGATTCAATCCGACCGTAAAACAGACCGCGAATCTTGACTTCTTTAGGCTCACCAGCACCTAAATCGGTATCAGAAGGCTGTTCGCTCTCGAAGGTACCAGCAATTTCACCAGAAGTATTATCTACTTTGGCGACCGAGAGAGAAATTTTGCCTTTGAGAACTTCTGCACGTTTAACGTTGGTACGCATAAGTTCTTCGTCGTCAGCTTGGGCAGGGAGAGCCACAGCATTATCATAGCCACTGGTAACACCGCGACCTTTGGGGTCAAGGAAGGCAGCACCACGATAGGAGGGGACTTTGAAACTGCCTTCAAAGTCAGTAGAGGTGTTAATACTGGTCAAACCGGGCTGTGATTGAGCAACCAAGTCTTTAATCGTGAACAGGAAAGGTACTCGTTCACCACCAGGTAATTGTACGGTAATGGCTTGAAAATCTAAACCATCTTTTTCCTCGAAGGTCAAGCTGCTATCTGGGTTAATTTTCAGATTGCCTTGTACTTGGTCAATGGTTGAGGTATACCGAGTCAACAATTTACCAGCGACAAATTCAGCTTCTTGGCGTTTATTAGCGGGTTCTTCTTTGATAAAGAAACTGGTTGGTTCCAAGCAAAGTTCTTTGATGCTGTAGGACTGGCTGGAATCAATGGGAATCGAACCACGACTAGTTTCTGTTAGTTGGGGGCATTTGTTAGCCAAGCCAGTGCCTCGAATCTGCTCGTAGGTGAGGATATCCCCACTGCTAGCAGAAGGGGCATCACTGCAAGCAGTTAATAGCCCCAGACACACAGCTAAAAAGGCAACAATTAAAGCGCGATACCTCATGGTGAACCTCAATGTCAAATTTTAATTTCTAATTTGTAAAACTGCAGTGCTAAACGTACTTATAATACGTGTCGCTTTCTCGAGCCTATGGTTTTAAGAATTATCAGTTATCAGTTGTCAGTTTAAACACGAAGGGTTTAAGTCCCCCCAGGAATTGGACACTTAGACCTTGGTTGCAATAATAACGTTTGCTTCCTTTGAGATATCCAGCACCATCCGCTTGATCGCGTTATAGCCTGTTCACTGGTCACTGATTTAATCTTAGGTTACCCAGAACACAGCATCTTGTTAAGATGTATGGTCTAAAGGGAACAAGAACTTCGAGTAAGTTTTGAGTGGCTGTTGCCTCAAAAAACCATCGCAGTTTCACGAGTGGCGGCTTTGAGCCAGCTTTGAGCGCATCAGTGACTACACCCAAGCACAAATGGCTTTTTGCGTCTACGCTTTTTCCTCAGAATACCTGAGTACAAAACGATGTCGCTTAAGTCCTACTGTATTGTGTATGTGTCGCCAGTACATACAGCCCATTGTTTGATGGGCATTTCAGCCAGATCATACGATTTTTTTTGATGCAAAATCAAAACATTCTAGGTAAATCTTAGAACTTGGGCTGGATGTTGGGGAATGGGGAATGGGGAATGGGGAAGAATTAATTCTCTTCACTGTTCTGTGTTGCCGAGCTTTTATGAAATTAAAAAAAATTTCGGTAAATTGAAGTTGACCTTGTTTACACCAGGTGGACATGAATAACGGTAAAAGTTTTGATTCAGGGAAGTTTTCTCATAAATTGCAAGGAATTGCAACTGAAATACATGATGCAACTGAGTATTGTCAACGCGATCCAATTGCTCTTTTAGCTTTGTTGCGACAGTTAGAGTTTTTACACCGCCAGATCCGAGATGGGGTTTTTGTGGATAGTCTGCCCGATAACCGTCAAGCACTTTACTCTTTATTGAAAGATGTCGAGTCTGAGGGGGGATGGCCTTATATTGAGCGGATGAGGTTGCAAGCCTTTTTAGTTAATTTGCAACCAGACAGTGAGTCAAATACAGAGAATGGGGAGTAGAGGGATGGAGAGAGTTAGGAGTTATGAGTTAGGAGTTTGGAGTTTGGAGTTATAAATTTTTAACTTCCATCTCTGAATAAACACGGATAAGAAGGGGCGAGGGTAAAGGGTAAAGCAAAGGAATAAACCCGTGTTTTTATCATTTATAGCAGGAGGTGCAGAGCCAATTGCGCTGCTCCTCATTCCTAACTCCTAACTCTAAACTCATCACAAAGAGTGCGATCGCGTTTATCGACGTTGCGGTTGTGTTTGAGATAATCACTAACCCAGCCGCAACCACGCTTTAACAGGTCATTCAAGTTCAAATTCCACAAGATTATGTTGTTGTCATCACTCGCGGATGCTAGTGTTTGACCATCTGGACTGAAGCTCACACTTAAGACTGGTCCGCGATGTCCGTTGAGGGTCTTAATTAATTTACCTTCACGGCTCCAAAGTTTGACTGTGTTGTCCCAGCTAGCAGCGGCAAGCATTTCTCCATTCGGGCTGAATGTAACGCTGCTAACGCTATCGCTATAACCCTTTAACAAGGTCTTTATCAACGTCCCATCTTGTCGCCATAACCTTACAGTGTTGTCCCAGCTAGCCGAAGCCAATAATTGATCCGTGGGACTAAAGCTGACACCTAAAACCCAACTCTCATGGGGCGAGAAAGTTTTTAACAAAGTACCATCTTGCCGCCAAAGTTTAACTGTTTGGTCGTCGCTGCCGGAGGCGATAATTTGACCGTCTGGACTGAAACTGACGCTATTAACCCAACCTTGATGCCCGATTAAGGTTCTGAGTAACTTACCCTCTCGGGTCCAGAGTTTGACTGTCTTATCCTTACTACCTGATGCTAATAATTTGCCATCAGGACTGAATGTAGTACTCATGACACTATCACTATGCCCAGTCAGAGTCTTAAGTAAGGAGCCATCCCATCCCCAAAGTTTCACAGTTTTGTCATAACTAGCTGATGCTAACATCTGACCTTTCGGGTCAAAAACGACACTGGGAACTCGGCCTTTGTGTCCTTCCAAGGTCTTGTAGAGTCGAGTTTCAAAGCCGTTACTAGTAAGCTCTCGTCGCCATAATTTTACCTTGCGATCGCGACTACCAGAAGCTAACATTTTGCCATCTGCACTCCAATTAACGCTCAAAACTCGGTCTTGATGTCCTTCCAACACGGGCAGTGTTGGAGCATCTAAACTCCAAATTTTGACGGTTTTGTCGTAGCTTCCTGATGCTAGAAACTTGTCTGAGGGACTAAAAGCAACGCTAGCAACAGCATCACTATGTCCTTTAATAGTTTTTATTAAGGTGCCTTGATTGGCATCCCAAAGGTTAATACTCTTGTCTTCTCCGGCTGAGGCTAATTGTTGACTATCGCCACTGAAACTAAGGCTCCAAACAGCGTTGGTATGTTGCTTTAAGTTTTTGTCTAATGTGAAAGCACCGTTTTTCTGTCGTCGCCAAAGTTTGATTGTTTTATCTTTACTCCCGGATGCGAGTAATTTACCATTTGGGCTAAAAGTGACAAAAGTCACAGCGTCTTCTTGTTGTGGCAGAGTTGTGACTAAGCTCCCGTCCCTTTGCCAAATTTTGATCGTTTTGTCTTCACTGCCTGATGCAATTAACTGACTATCGGGGCTGAATGTGGCGCTGTGAACCCAGCCTTGGTGTCCCTTGAGATTGGCGACTAAACTACCGTCCTTTGCCCAAAGTTTTACAGTTTTATCCTTGCTGCTGCTGGCTATCAGTTCGCCATCAGGGCTGTAACCAAGATTTAAAACTCCATCTGTATGACCTTCAAGAATTTTGTATTGCAAAGAATCAAATTCCCCTGTTTCAGGGTTTCTTTCCCACAAATGTACTGTTTTGTCAAGACTGGAGGAAGCGAGAATCTGACTATCGGGACTAAATACAGCAGCAGTTACGATATCGCGATGACTTTTGAAGGTTTGGAGTAAGGTGCCATCTCGACGCCATAGTTTCACTGTTTTGTCATGACTTGCAGAAGCGAGCAACTGTCCATCAAGACTGAATGCGACGCTCCAAACCATGTCAGTATGTCCTTCTAGGCGGTTTGACTCTGTGACACCATAAACTGCTTGCTGGAGGGCTGTAACAACCCGCATCCGCGTATCTTGTTGAATGCCATCGGCGGATTTTAATCTTCTCCAAGCCCGTAAGCTTTCTATTAGGGCGTCAAACTCTTTGTTAGAGGCAAATAAAGCTTCACTTGCAGCGGCGATCGCGCTAACTTTTAAATTAGTTTCGCTGCGTTCGGCCCGTAAACCTTGGCGGACTGCGGTTCTTTTTTGCAAATCGGCTTGCCACCATAATCCTCCGATTACTGCTGACATGGTTGCTAATAAAATGCCAGCGAGACGTGCTTCTCTCAGCCGCTTTTGTAAAATTAAATTTAGTTGCTGTTGACTAAATTTTTGTGCTACTTGTGCCTCGGTTTTTTCAAAACGGACTTTTTCGAGTTCGGCAACTATTCCATAATTGTTTTTTTGGCGAATTGGTTCAACTAAATAATCATGTACTAGCTGGTAGCGATCGCCTAATTCTTCTCGCATTCGCAACACCAATCCTGAACCCATCAAAATGTCTAAAATCAACTCCCAAGTTGACTCAAAATTAAATGCAGCATCAATATTAATACCAAGCGTCACTGCTAAATCTGCTTTAGTTTTTAGGGGTCGCGTACCTTTTTCATCAGTTAATTCAAATAAGAATTGCCAGCTTAACTGTTCGTTTTCTTGACCGCAGTCTTTGATAACTTCTTCTAACCAGCGTTCTACCATTTTTTGGCAACCACCGTTACTGTTATATTGCTCAATTGTCGTAATATTTTCTGCTTGTAATTGAGCGCCGACAATTTGTAATTCAATGGGATGTACTTCGTTTGTTTCCCCAGCCAAATCTTGCACTAATTGATGAATGACTTCATCAGTTAACTCATAATGAGAACGTTGAGTTAAACTTTTGATAATTAACAGCGCATCCTGACGGTCAAAATTCCCTAAATAATAACGAATATCCTTATCGAGGATATTTTTATTAATTACTCCCAAATTGTATGTTTCATTTCGATTAGAGCTACTGAAACGCTCTAACTCTAGTAAATAATGTAAATAATCTTCTCGCAATGAAAGAATAACTTTCACAAACGGGATATTTAAGCAGTCTGTGAAAAATTTATAAAATTCAATTTTTTTACTTGGCTCGTTAACAACAAAGAAAAATTCTTCAAATTGGTCAAAAATTAGGATTAGAGTGTAACTGCGTTCAGTTAATAAGCGAATTTTTTGGCTAATTATCTCGGGAGAAATTTCTAAAGCTAGGGATATATCTGTCTGTGCTAATACTTGGTTTAAAGCTCGTCCTAAAGCTGTAACCCAATCGGTATAAACAGATAACACAACTGGTAAAGGCAACCGTTCAGCAATACATCTCTGTTTCAAAACTGGTACCAATCCAGCTTTGAGAATTGAACTTTTGCCAACACCTGACGGCCCGTGAATTACCGTCAGTTTGCAGTCAGCACGGGTGATTTTTTCTAGCAAGCGATTGATGTCTTGCTGTCTACCAGAAGCTGCGATTTCCTGTGCCATTTCCTCAGGAATAAACCTTACCCCAGCCCGATCGACAGAAGAAACCCCTGCACCCGACTGGCTCATTTTTTGCGACTCTAAAACTGGGTTAATTCTGTAGCGTTGCGGCTGGAGTTGACTAGCCCCAATAAAAGCACGATAACCATACTGATGCTCAAGTTGAACTTTTTCTTGCTTCAGATTAAACGCTTCTAAGTAATCATGACGCTCAAAAAAGTAGAGCGATCGCAATTCTTCTACAATCTCTAAATATGTCGATGGTTCATACTGTAGCTCGCAAACGACTTTCGCCCACTCTAGGTTATTGACGGCTTCCTCACCGTCACCAAGGTGCCGCTGAACGCGAGCTAGCAACAAAAAATACTTACTTTCTTGCTGTCTGGAAACGCAACAAGCCTCTTCAGCGATCGAAAGTGCTGTATTTACTAATTTATAAGCTTGCAACCAATCAGACTCAGAGAAAGCCACAGTTGCTAAAAAGGCATAATCTTGAGCAACTTCCGCCTTTGTCCCATAAATTTCATGTAATTTTAACGACTTTTTGGCTAATTCTTGTAAATCTTCCCAACCTTGTAAGCGTTGCAGTATATCCAGCACAGGCAAAATGAACTGGGCAGCCAAGTCTTGTCTATTTTGGGTCTCCAATACCTCCAAGCATTGTTTAAACCAGAACAACGCATTTTTCCAGTAGCTTTTATTTTTCGTCGGACGTAAATCTGCCAATCTGCGATAACACAGCCCCAGGTGGAAGAGTAATATAGCGTGACGTAGTGAAGATGAGGGGGGGATGGGGAGAGGGGGGGATGGGGAGAGGGGAAGAATTTCTTCCTCAGTCCCTACTGCCAATTCCCTACTTCCTAATTCATTTTGCCAAAAAGCTTGACTGCGTTGGAAATGAGTTATGGCTTCATCGATTTGGTCGTTGACGTAATTATCTCGTCCTAAAACGAATTCTAAATAGGCTTCTAATTCTGGTTCTAATTTAACACCATATAAACGAAGCAAATCATTGCGTGCTGTCTCTATTTCATGGCGTTGCTGAGACTTAGGATCTAAATCTAAATAGGCATTAGATAAAAATTTTTCGGCACCTGCTTCTAAAACTTTGCCAAATAAAGATTCTGTTTGGCTTCTGATTAAAGCGATTAAATTACCCGCAGGCATTTCAAATTTAATGGTAGTTGCAGCCCAACTTTTAAAATCGGGTGCAAATCGAGAAAGTGATGTTGCAACTTCATCTTGTAGCCACAACACAAGTGGAAATGAAAAAGTTGCAGCGTAAATATCTCGTGCTTGGTTAAGGTTAGTTAACAAATCTTCTATGTTGGTAACAGACTCTAAACCAAAGACCATTAAAGCCGAGGGTAATGAATCTGTAACGACCGCAGGAATATCTAAAAATAATTCTGAAACTATGGTCGAATGTAGGGCATTCGTTGTTGGTTCGACAATGAGTTCTCGTAAATTTATATCCTTTGTGAACGAACGGAGATTTAGCAACATTTGCTCGCGCAATCGTTGATAATTGCACCTAACTAAAATCAGTGAAAATTGACCTTTAGAGAGTGCGATCGCCCGAATCAGCCTGTGCAAAGAATGCTGATTTTCTCTGGTTCCGCTTGCGACTGTTAATTCCCACTCTGTCATAACCAAAAACAAGGCTATAAATGAACAATGGAAAATGCTAAATGACAAATGCCTGCTTTTGAGATTTTTCTTTCATCTGTCTTGTGTGAATACAACAGCTAGCAAATGTTAACTGTTGACTGCCAAAAAATCAGACTAATTGAAAGATAGTACTCTGTTACACCAAGTTTGATGGTTAAAGAAAAGCCCCTTAAATCCACGCCACATATTACAAGTCGGCAGAGCCAAGAAACGCAGTGGCTCCCAAACTTGGGGGATTTTTAATTTTATTCTCCCCTTTGAATTGGGGGTAGGGGGCTTTGAGATTACTTGTTTCGCTGCCAAGCAATAACTCTTTCTGTTTCTGCCAAGGCTGGACTGATACCAAACCACCGACCTACGAGATCGCGATATTCAAACACAAACATACTCCGAAGTAATCTTTGGTAATCAGACTCACCTTTCACACTTTGTTGGTTGACTACTTCTTCGAGTAATTGCCACTCTTCTTCATTAATAGCTAACAGCAGGTCATCCCGATAGTCCTTAATCACAGCTTCCAAACAATCCTCCGAAAATGGCGGATCTTGTCGTTGCAAGCAACTGTAAAGCAGTCCTAGCAAGTTACGAATATGACCACCACTGACACGACACAAACGATCCAAACTTTCAGGGTGATGGAATAATTGTCCGATTAATCCCAGCCTTGCATTCCAAGGAATTTCTGGAAAAGCTCTTGCTAGTACTAACTGCCGCAACAGTGACATTCCCGGTTCATAGTCCCTGCCATCTCTTTGCCGCACAAGTACCATTGGCAAGACTTTGGGAGCTATACCACCCCCTAGTCTATTTTTTAGCGTTTCGTACTCATTAGAGAAAATCAATGTTAAGGGTATTGTGTAAACTAAATGGCATTTTAACCTGCGTAATTGCTCTCCTCTGTCAATAAACAGGTATTCTGGTTGCGATCGCCCAGATGCCAAAGGACGCATATCGACTCGATCCAAGTTATCGACAATCACAACCAGCCCTTTTTGACCCCGCAGTTTCAACTGTTCAATAGCTTTGTCTAATACCTCTTCGTTAATTGCCTGCAAGATACTATTGGTGCGAGGTTCCAAATATTGCCTCAATTGATTGCGCAGCTGCGGGCTATCTTTAGTTTTAGTACTGATTTTAGCAATACCCAAAGAAAACTCCGCTTCTCCTGATAGCTCAATTGGGGTTTGCAGAAAATCGCCAATTTCTTTAAACAAATTGGTAAAATAACCGGGTTTTAACTTGATGTTAATTGCTTCTAAACTGGCACTTACTTGACGGGCTACACTCAGCAAAATGTCACTGATATCAAGATCCGCCATGTCTAAATCCTGACTGGATTCAAAATAAACCACATGAAATCCAGCAAGTTCCAATTCGGCTTTGAGACGCTGCAACTCAGTTGACTTACCACAGCCAATATGACCCGTAAATAACTGGCAAGTTGGCTCATCCGGGGAAATACGGACAATAGTACGTTGCAATTCCTCAACAATTTTGCAACCACGTACATCCGAAAAATCTATGTAGTACTGCCTATCCGTAGGATCGCCCGCAACTAAGGTTTTACTAGGGTTACAGGCTTTAAAAAAACGCGATAAATTTATTTTCATTTTCTTGGAGATGCCCTTTGTCTTTTTATATACAAATATTCTTCCGATAGTACTAGGGCAAACGATAATGGAAATTTGTACTTGATGAAGGGTAAAAATAAACTATCCTTCATGTACAGCGCTCGATAATTCCGAAGTTTTACGGATGCTAATGAGCGTTTTTTGTACTTATCTTTGCCACAGTCTGTGGAATTGTAGAGATGTAATCGTCCCTGATAGATTAAACGTTCTTGTCGTTTTTACAGCCTTTGGAATTGAATAAAGCAGGATGGCGGGGAAATTATTTGACAGTCGCTAGTACTCATAAGGTTAGGTATTAATTCTCGTAACATACTAGAAAAGTACATCATGGTAGGGATATCATTTTATTTATGTTTTGTCAACTAGCTTACAGTATATATACTTAATTGATTTTTTGGCAATCTTGAAAAAAGAAAAACAGTAAAAATGCTGTAGTAGAAATACAGGCTACTGCAAAAAAGCTACATTGGCTACAGTCAGAATCATGAAAACGGAAAATCTTGTTTCAGCACAAGCCCACGAAATAATTTTCCAATAATGAATCGGATGGGGGAGCGCAAGAATTAGGCTTAGTTGTACGGTTCGCTTTCATCTTGTGTGTCTTATAAGTCAAAGCTACAATCAGGCAACCAACATTGAATTTGTAAGAAGGAATTCGTAAGAGGTTTATATATGTCGATTGGAACCTCAACTCAAAACGAGCGATCTGTTTCTTGTTGGGGTATTAAACCCCACAAGGAAGCGGATAATTCTATCCCAGATTGCATATTTAAGTAGATTTGTCAATGTTTATTTTGTAGTTTTTTTAGCTTGATATATTTTTACTTTTGAGTAAAAAGGCTATAAGGGTCTTGCAAGCTAAAAGATGCAGGAATGCCGGGACTACAATCTTTATGTGCTTGCTGTAAAGTGTTACTAAATGTGAATGAAGTCATTAGGGGAGCGGCTGTGTGTCGCTAAAAGCATTTACAAAAACAACAACCAGAACTCTCAAGTGTGGAAAGGGTTTGAATGGCTGACATGGCATCAGTTTCCCGCACGGATTTAGAAGGACGTCGCAAGAAATTACGTAAAAAGCGGCAGACAAAAATCATTCAAGCTATATGGCGGACTATTGCCGTCAGTGGCTTGGCTGGTGGTTTGCTGTGGGTAGCAATCCAACCTATTTGGATACTCAAAGACCCCCAACAAATTGAAATTTCTCAAATTCGCTCAAGCCTATTGCCAGATGAGTCTATTCGGTCACTGCTGGCACTGTCTTATCCTCAATCTTTATTGCGTATCGATCCATCGGCTCTAGCTCAATCTTTGGAAAAGCAACCGATTATTGCTCAAGCGACTGTCACTCGTCGCTTGTTTCCACCAGGATTAATAATTCAAATTCAAGAACGAGTACCAGTGGCTCTAGCTCAAAGTGGTAACACAAAGTCAACCGTGGGATTACTAGATGTAACTGGTGTTTGGATGCCCTTAGAAAAATACAGATCCTTAAATCCGCAATTTTTATTGCCCAGTCTCAAAGTAATTGGCGATCCTGAACAATACCGTCCTTACTGGACTCAGATTTATCAGGCTGTAAGCCAAAGTTCCGTTAAAGTCATGGAAATTAATTGCCAAGACCCAACAAATATCGTTTTGAAAACAGAATTAGGAAAAGTACATCTTGGTGCCCCAAGTTCCCAAATAAGCGATCAAATTAAAGTCATTGCACAAATGCGACATTTACCTGCGAAACTTAATTCCAGTCAAATAGAGTACATCGATCTCAAAAATCCAGACCGTCCAATAGTACAAATGAATCAGAATAATTCCAGAAATTCCAAATCCCCCTAAGCGCTCCTAGTCAGTAAATAAGTTTTATTTTTGTAATTCTTCGCAACAGGAGAGAGTTGGCAGGGCTAACTTCTAATTAGAATGGGAGGAACAATCTTAAACCCTCTCATATGTCCATAAAAACTTTTGAGTTGTTACCTAAACATCTAGTGATAGGGTGCAAGATGTTAGACAATCTGAGGATGGTGTTTGGGTAAAAAAACTCAGGCATTGTTACCCAGTCTTCAATTGAAGGCAATTGGTGAACTGAAAATACTAAAGTTGGGGAGGTGCAAGAAGCCAAAAGGCGCATTTTCACTCTTTGTGTGAATCCTAGATGGAATCGCCATGAAGGCGGTTTACCATTAGAAAACAGAAGGAGTGCGGAACTAACCCCGCAAATGTCCTTAATCGGGTGAGTTTGTTTTCAAAATTCGTAGCCCGATGTATTTTCATTCGGAATGAGCGAATTCTACCTTAAGCTTGTAGATTTATTGTGTAACCTTTGAGGCAAATTGAAGAGAAAATTTATCGGGGTATTAAAATTTGATTAAACAAATTCTGCAAGTTATCTCAAGCTTAAGGATAAGTAAGTATAAGACAATTTTTGTATCTTAAGAAGCAATAAATGCGAATGACAAACAAGATTGACTATACGATTGATGTCCACAAGACCGACCCTGCCGCGTATACAACAACTTACACAATAAGCATGAGTCATTTTTTAGTTACCTCTTAATTTTCCGGAGGAACGAGTATACGTAATTACTCGAAAATTTTTCGCTCCAACCAACTCTGAAAATAAAAAGAATTGCCCGTATCAGTGGTTTGATGCTTTAATTTTCCTCAATCTCTCAACAAAAAATCAGTCTTTGTGGTGCTTCGTAAAAAAGTCAACAAATACAGTTGTCAAATAAATGACCAATATAAATTACTATCGAAAACGGGTCAAAGTTTCTTGGGATACCAAGGATATACGGAGCAAGAACGGCAAAATAGCAGCGAAGATCTAAATGTCATGTTGAAGTTATACAGGATAATTTTAGGTAAATATAGGTATACTTCTGTAGAATTAGCTGTGCGCTGCTTGGTGCCTCGATGGCTTTCTAACATCGCAAATTTCCCTATTTCTAATCCGGTTCGGGTTATTTCTGGTAAGAACAAGAAAGAACGGTGCCTATTACTATGGCAGCCTCAAACTATAGTTGACTTTTAGGTGAATAACACCTTAAAAACTCGTTTATCTACACGCACGTAAATCCAATGACACTTGATAATAACCAAGGGCTTACCTATAAAAACTCTCAGTCTCCGGGACAACCAGGCTTTTTGGCGGTTAATACCAATACCTTTAATCATTCTGGGTTGAACTTCGGACAAAATAACGATAGTAAGAAAATTCCTCTTGAAGATAATCGTGTAGGCGATATTGTCCCTGGTAGAGTCGCGAACATCAAGGTGATTGGTGTGGGTGGCGGCGGTGGAAATGCAGTTAATCGCATGATCCAGTCTGATGTCAGTGGGGTAGAGTTTTGGTCAACTAATACTGATGCCCAAGCTCTGACTTTAGCTGCGGCTCCCAAGCGCTTGCAGATCGGACAAAAGCTGACACGGGGTTTGGGGGCGGGTGGCAATCCTGCCATTGGTCAAAAAGCTGCTGAGGAATCACGGGATGAAATTGCTGCGGCCTTAGAGGGTGCTGACTTGGTGTTTGTCACTGCTGGGATGGGAGGTGGCACAGGAACAGGTGCAGCGCCGATTGTGGCAGAAGTAGCAAAAGAGATGGGCGCTTTGACTGTTGGCGTGGTAACACGTCCATTTGTGTTTGAAGGACGCCGTCGTACCAGCCAAGCGGAGCAAGGTATTGAAGCCCTCAAAGGTCGGGTGGATACCCTGATTATTATTCCCAACAATAAACTGTTGGAAGTGATCCCCGAGCAAACGCCGATGCAAGAAGCTTTCCGCTATGCGGATGATGTACTGCGTCAGGGTGTACAAGGAATTTCTGATATCATCACGATCCCCGGTTTGGTGAACGTTGACTTTGCTGATGTTCGAGCGGTAATGGCTGATGCAGGTTCGGCGTTAATGGGTATTGGCATTAGCTCTGGAAAATCAAGAGCTAGAGAAGCGGCGATCGCTGCAATTTCTTCACCGCTACTAGAATCCTCAATTGAAGGAGCCAGAGGTGTTGTCTTTAACATTACAGGTGGTAGCGACTTGACACTCCATGAAGTGAATGCCGCAGCAGAAGCAATTTATGAAGTGGTCGATCCCAACGCTAATATTATCTTTGGAGCGGTAATTGATGACAGGCTCCAAGGCGAGGTCAGAATTACTGTAATTGCCACTGGATTCACAGGTGACGCCCAAGCTGCACCACAGCAAACCGTTGTTTCGGCACGAGGAACTGCATCCCAAACGCCGAAACGACCACCAATACAACAGCCACCATCTGGCATAAATCCGCCGACACCAGTACCAGAACCGAGGGAAAAATCTGGGTTAGATATTCCTGATTTTCTCAAAACTCGGCGACCAAAGTAATTAAGATTTTTATGCTTGTGCAGGGGTAATTCCCTTGTCGTACCTGATTGTTGCCAATTGCTAACAAAACTTGTCAATGCTACCCCCAAATTTCCGTAACTTGGGTAAGAGTCTGTTTGGTTGTATATCCCAAGCGTGCGTTTGGAACAATTGGGAACTGACACGGAGTTAGAAAAAGCGCGAACCCTTTCAGGCATCTTGCCATAACGTAGCCTCTCAATAGTCACCAGGAAAAGAAAAGGGAAAACAAAGAATTATTTTTTATTTTTTCGGGTTTGTTGAATCCATTGAATTACTTGTTGACCGAGGTGGGTGTTATCTAGTCGGTCAATTTCGCGTATTCCTGTGGGGCTCGTGACGTTGACTTCGGTAAGGTAGCCGCCAATAACGTCAATTCCTACAAAAATTAACCCGTCTTTGCGTAGGGTGTCGGTTAGCTGGGAACAAATTTCATACTCTCTAGGGGTGATTTGGGTTTGGGCTACCGTCCCACCGGCTGCCATGTTGTTGCGAAAATCACTGCCAGATGAAAGGCGGTTGAGGGCAGCAATTGGTTCTCCATCAAGCAGGATAATTCGTTTGTCTCCCTCCTTTGCTTCCGGTAAATACATCTGTACCATAACAGGTAGTGTACCTTGAAGAGTACTGAGTTCGACAATAGAGTTGAAATTGCGATCGCCTGGTTGCAAAAATAAAATCCCTTCCCCAGCTTTGTTGCCAAGTGGTTTGAGAATTGCGGCTCCTTTTGCTTCTTGAAATTGCCGAATCAAGTTTTTATCAGCGGTGACAATAGTTTCTGGAATCGCTTTGGTAAATTGGAGGGCATACATTTTTTCGTTTGCCGCTCGGATACCTTGAGGATTATTAATTACCAGGGTTTTGCTTTGATCGATGAAATCCAGGATGTAAGTTGCGTATAAATAAGCCGTATTCACTGGTGGGTCTGTCCGCATAAATACGGCATCCATTTTTTCCAGACAAAGGGCTGTGGGAATGCCTAGCTTATACCAAGGATTTGCTGCTACCCAGCCTCCCTCAACCAGTTCTATGGGCACTAATTCCAATTTTTCTAAAATAGCCCAAGCTTTACTCTCTACTACACTCAGTAAGGGAGCTTGAGTCACCCATATTTCATGTCCCAATATTTGCGCTGCTTCCATCAGGGCAACACTTGTGTCATGACAGGGGTCAAGATTTTTGATGGGATCAATGATAAAAGCCAGTTTCACGCTTAGGGTACCTCAATCGCCAGGAAATTATAATCTGATTCAATTTAGATTATCCCCTAATGAACTGACAGATTTTCGCCGTTTTACGATGTCGTAAGAGCGTCTCACTTCGAGTAGACGAAAACCTTTTCTGCGGACTTCGTGGACTTGACAGTTCGCGTTCTTCTACAAATCCACACCAGGTTTAGCACAACGAGGGAGTGAAAATTGATTTTTCCTACTCCCCTAACCTAGCTAGACGCTACTAACTACTCTGTGCTAGTAACTCATCCAATTTACCGTATTGGTCTAAAGCGTGAATATCATCACAACCACCAATATGCAAATCGTTGATAAAAATTTGCGGCACAGACCTTCTGCCATTTGCCCTGTCAGCCATTTTATCTCGTGCTGCCTCATCTCCATCAACGCTGTATTCGGTGAATTCAACTCCCTTTCTTGTCAGTAAACTTTTGGCACGGATACAGAAAGGGCAAGTCCTCCATGTGTAAATTTCTACTTTGGCAGCCATAACGTCCTCAATATAATTAATACTTCTTGATTTTAAACGTTACCACTGCCTGTAGGCGCTAAGAAGCTTTCTGAGGCTCAGATATTGCTAAGTAAGCAATCACAAATAAAGTCAATGCCGATTGCTACTGACTATTGTTGTGTTTACTTGCATTCAATTACTCAACGAATTAATAATATTCCAATTTAAATACCAGCAGCCTCAGTATTATTACTTATAATAATGCTGAATGTAAAATTAAGTTAGGGGTATCCGACAAAGGAAGCCCCCTGCCCTCAATTCTGGGGGAAAAAATTCAAAAGCGCAACCTCATACAGAATTGGTATTAAATTAGGTTTTGTGCAATAGAGGTTTCTTCTATATAAAAAAGAATTCCGCAGTCAATATAACTACGGAATTCTTAACAGCAAAGTTGCTATTATTTACAAGTATTTACCCTGAAGTAATCGCGTACTCAATTAGTTGCCCCAGACGATGACGGAGGGTTTCTAGACCTAAACGTTCGCTTGCGGAAATAAACACCGCCATCGGAAACTCTTCCCGTGCTTGCGCTAAAGTTTCGCTATCTACTTGGTCAATCTTATTAAAAGCCACCAGCGCAGGTCCAGGAGTTATTGGCATATCCGCCAAAATTTCCCTGACTGAGCGAATATGACTCAACCAAGCCGGATGGGATAAATCCACCAAATGCAGTAGTGCATCAGCTTCTGAAACTTCTTCCAAAGTGGCGCGGAAGGCATCCATTAACGATGCGGGTAGTTCGTGAATAAAACCAACCGTATCTGTAATCAGAATCTCCTCCGGTTCACCAGTAAGAGCGTCAGGAACTACTAGACGGCGCGTGGTGGGGTCGAGGGTCGCAAATAATTGGTCTGCGGTGTAAACGGTGGCATTAGTTAAAGTATTCAACAAGGTGGATTTACCAGCATTGGTATAACCCACGAGTGCCACACTTGCTATTTCTCGATGTTGCCTTCTTTGCCGCAAGCGCTCTCGATGTGCTTGTAGGTGGTTAACATCATGCTGTAAGCGGGTAATCCGCTTTTGGATAGCACGGCGTTCTGTTTCTAGTTTAGTTTCACCAGGACCTCTCGTACCAATACCACCCCCCAACCGAGACATCGCCTGACCTCTACCAGTCAGTCGCGGCAGCATATATTCTAACTGTGCCAGTTCTACTTGTAATTTACCAGCACCTGACTGAGCGCGTTGGGCAAAGATATCTAATATTACTTCTGTGCGGTCAACAACACGCAGACCAATCTGGAGTTCTAGGTTGCGGACTTGTGATGGTGAAAGGTCGCGGTCAAAGACGACAAGATTGCATCCCAGAGTTTGTGCTGTCAGCGCAATTTCCTGAACTTTACCTTCACCCACTACAGTTTGGGGATGAATGCGCGATCGCTTCTGCCGCACTGTCTGCAATACCTGTCCCCCAGCAGTATCGACCAACCGTCCCAATTCCGTTAAAGTGTCTTGGAATTGTTGCGCCGTTGTATTATCGGTGATTACGCCGACAATCAAGACGCGATCTAAGTCGGTGTCTACTTCTTGGGCAATAAATTCCCGTCGGAAATCCGCTTCCAACCCTTCCACCAAGTCCATAAAGTCTTGGTCAGATAAAGCATCTAGAGTCATTGGTGCTGAGACATTTGAGAACAGTTCCGAGGACTGCTGGGCGCTAATTCCTGAGGAACTAGTCAATACTAGCTGCTTGGTATTGGATACTAAATGAGCTAAATAAGCTTCCTTGACGTATCCTGCTGCACCACCGCCCCGTCGCTGAAATCCCGTCCCGGTGATATTCAGTACAACTAGGGCATCTAAACGTTGCAGTGCCATCGCAGTTAAAGCTGCTTCTGATGGCGGCTCTGGCTTCAATTGAGTAGCGATACAACGAATACCGCTGAGTCGTTCCGCACCATATCTGGGTAATTCCATCGGTGGAATTTGCGTTTGACGTGGTGTGCCTACACCAACACGGATAACTTGCCCACGACGGTTCAGGTAGGTACATACAGGCTGGTTGATTTCCGTGCTGATTGCTGCCAGACGCTGGGAAAACTCGGACGTAGTGACGCGATCGCCCGGAATGCGCTGGTGATACAGCCGCTGTAGTTGTTTCAGATGGCTGGATTTCAGACCTTGGAGATTACCAAAGATAGTCTCGATAAGCGTATATAACCAGTTAACTGGTCCCCGAATACTTCTATGTCTATTTTACAACATGGTTTTTTACTACAAACTCTTTCTTTCGGAAGATGCGCTATGCAGCAAGCCCTATTTTGGGAGCCAAAAGCAAATGGAATCGTCTTCACTGAGCCTGCGGAGTAATTCGCGCAAAGCTTGCCTAACATTTGGATCAAAGATGAATGCAAAGCAGTTAAAGCCAGACAAAACACTGCTATTGTGATGAGTTTTTTCGGTTCAGATGCGCTTCGCCCCAGTTGCAAAGAACTTGTAAAACAGGCTCAAGACTTCTGCCGTAAACGGTGAATGAATACTCAACTTTAGGAGGTACATCGGAATACACATGACGATTCACAATCCCATCTTTTTCCAGTTCTCGAAGCTATCGTCACAGGTTCATCTCGCGGTATCGGTCGCGGTATTGCCGAACGGTTAGGACGGGACGGAGCAAGTGTAGTTGTCACCTACGCAGGCAATCAAGATAAAGCTGCGGAGGTTGTTCAGGTGATTGAATCAGCCGGATCAAAAGCAACTGCAATTCAGGTTGATATGCGAAAGCTGGAAGATGTTCAAACACTCTTTCAGAAGACGATCGCGCAATTTGGCAAAGTCGATATATTAGTCAACAATGCGGCAGGAAAGAACATCTTCAAACCCACCGCACAAATGACCGAAGACGAATACAACAGTATGTTCGACATCACACGCGGCGTTTATTTTGCCCTTCAGCAAGCCGCTCATCATCTAGCTGATGGTCGTCGAATTGTCAGCATCTCGACCAGTGGAACGGCAATGGCAATTCCAGCCGGAGGTGCATATGCAGGTTGCAAGGCAGCGATCGAGCATTTCAGCGGAGCTTTAGCAAAAGAATTGGGCGGACGTGGAATCACAGTTAACACAATTTCTCCAGGTGTCACCGAAACCGATGGATTGGTGCTGGAGCAGGAGCAAGTCAATCAAATGATTGCACAAACTCCATTGGGACGGCTAGGGCAACCAGCAGATGTTGCGAATGCCGTTGCTTTGCTAGTTTCTGATGATGCCCACTGGATTACAGGTCAGAGTATTCGAGCTAACGGCGGCATTGTGTAAGAGAATATTTCTACTTCGGAAACAAACCAACAAAGAAAAGATGAAAAATGAATGGCACTAATTCCCCAACCATTCTTACATCAACGTCCGAAACTCCAGATCATCGCGAATATCATCAAAATCCGCCTCCGTCTTCATCGCGTGACGGTATTGATTCGGACTCAAACTAATCGCTTGCTGCAAACATTTTACTACCTGTTGCACATCACCTAACAATGCATGACAACAAGCCTTGTTATACCAAGTCGAATCATCCTGCGGTTTAATTTTTAAAGCTTTGTCATAAGAAGCGATCGCCCTTTCATATTCTCCCAATTGATACAATGCCCATCCGCGACTGTACCAAGCGGCTTCATCTTCTGGGTTAATTTTCAAAGCCAACCCATAAGAAGCGATTGCATCTTCGTAGCGTCCTAAATGCTCTAGTGCGTTGCCTTGATTGTACCAGGCAAAATTATCAAGATAATCTATTTTTAAAGCCTTTTCAAAGCATATTAGTGCTTCTTGATATTCTTCTAATTGGTCGCAAAATAGTACACCCAAACTAACCCAAGCATCTTGGTAGTCTGGCTTTATTTTGATGGCTTCCTGATAACTGGCGATCGCCTCTTCATACAATTCTAAATCCTCCATAATATTTCCTTGGTGGTACCAGGTTAGGTATTCCTTGGACTGAATTTGTAATGTATCTTCATCACAAGCGATCGCCTGAGAATAATCTTCGCCAGAATCAAGCATTTTTCCCCGTTCACAAAAAGTAAATCAGCTTGAGAATTCGGTCAATGATGTATTCTTCAGTCTGAGAATTGAGCTTTCAGGATGTTTTAATTTTTTCTGCTTATCCTTTTTTCTGCCAATTTCGCCATTTTTTAACTGAATTTTCTAATTTCCCAGATAACCATCCATCAAATTGTGTATAAATAGGCAAACGTGGCACTAATTTCCACTTTGCTGAGTGTAAAATTTCTTTCAATGCTTGCTCTTGAATATGCGGATAATCAGGATTCACTTCATCTAATGGTCCAATACCGCCTAAATCTCTTGCACCTGCTTCTAAACAAGCAAGTAACCATTGGTCTTCTTTGACTAAATTTGGCGGAATTTGGATCGCAATATCTAGAGGCAGAATTTCTCGCGCATTAAATATTACTTGTGGCAATTGATGCGGATTAAAAGGTGCTGCATCAAAAGTTTGCTGACTTCCAGGACTGTGCGGTTGTAAAATAACTTCTTGAATGTGATGGTAGCGTTGATGAATTTCAGCGATCGCCTCTAATGTCTCCCACCAATCAGCCTCTGTTTCTCCAATTCCCAGTAACAATCCGGTTGTAAAAGGAATTTGCAACTCACCAGCCCATTGCAATTGTTGCAGTCTGACTTCTGGCAATTTACTAGGTGCGTGTTTATGCACTGTTTTCAGTAATTCTGGAGTTATCTGTTCCAACATTAATCCCATCGAAACATTAACATTCTTCAGCTTTTCCATCTCTTCAAAACTCAGGGGACCTGCATTTGTATGTGGGAGAAATCCCATGAAGAGTGCCAATTCACACAAGTCATAAATCAGTTGAAACCAAGCTTGACGTCTTGTAGATTCGGGATGTACTTCACCACTTAAGATGAGAATTTCACAAATATTTTGCTCTTGAAGTTTTGTTAAAATGCTTTCTGCTGCTGATAAGCTCATACTCGGACTTTCACTCGGATCGGTGCGAAAGTTGCAGTAAGTGCAGCGATTGAAACACTCATAGGTGGGAACTATTGTATAAGCGGGACTGTAAGTAACTTGTCGCATTTTGAATTTGAGATTTTATATAGGACTTAGGCAATAAGTATCAATTTTATCCAAAATATTAATAATTCCTTACTCCCTAAGTAGGTAGGCATAATTAAATGTAAGATGTCCGCAGCATAGCTTCGCGAACCATAGGGTGGAAGAACGACGTAGCAATCGCTGCGGACTGGGATTGCTACCCTACACAGAACGCTAAGAGCGAACGTTCCTCTCTACGAGACGCTACGCGAACGCTGCGGACAAAAAATATTATATTTAATTTCCAACCATCTGCTTATTACTGCAAGTACATTATCCCCTGCTGCTTGGCGTAAATATTCTTTAATAGTTATAAACAGCTTGTCTGCAATTTGTTGATAAGAATGATCCGCAGAACACAGCAGCTAAACTTCTGCCTCACGGTCAGTTAAACCATATTTTCTTGCATCAGCGATCGCATGAAAATCGCTGTGCCTGGAGACTTTAACTGCACTTTTATCCATACACGCACTTGGCTGATTGATGCTCCGTTCAACTATCCCGCTAACCTCTCTCTATTATTAGAGGATGCAAAAAAAACATTAATTTAGGATGGTTCAGGATTTTCCTGATCTTTGCGATGTGTATACCTTGCCGATACACCCAGCAGAAGACAACTGGTCTGTGCCCTGGGATTTCACAAAACCATCCAAGATCCACAGCTATCTATACTATTGGACATACACAGCATTAGATAAATACCTCGCTTTGGATATTGAGCAAGTACTCTCATCTTTGAAATTTGACTAAAAACCTTGCCAAACAAGGATTAACACTACTTATGGCAATATCTACCTAAAGTATTTCGTGAAAATACTTTACAAACTGAAACAAAGACTCTAATATAAATTCATCAGGTAGAAAAACCTACCCGGTAAACAAAAATACATCGCAATTATAAAACAATGACAACCACCTTACAACGTCGCGAAAGCGCCAATGTATGGGAACAGTTCTGCAACTGGGTAGCAAGCACCGACAACCGCCTATACATCGGCTGGTTCGGCGTATTGATGATCCCCACCTTGCTAGCTGCAACCATCTGCTTCGTAATCGCTTTTATCGCAGCACCTCCTGTAGATATTGACGGTATCCGCGAACCAG